>Ga0307431_1000337_pt1 | contig 33452 bp, 27 predicted proteins | sample SalMarWE160170MG_FD_202155 | JGI IMG/M metagenome (GOLD analysis project Ga0307431, IMG submission 202155) | Salt marsh sediment microbial communities from the Plum Island Ecosystem LTER, Massachusetts, United States - WE1603-170 | ecosystem: Environmental > Aquatic > Marine > Intertidal zone >...
TAGCATAGGTGACGAAGAAGGAATAGACATTCCACAGCATCAACAAAAAGCGGCGGGTTACTTCCGAGACCAACCTCTCCGAGAAACGACGCACATTACCCGGCGGCGAGGCAGTAAGACAGTACCAGCGTACAGCATCGGCACCATGCTTATCTATCACTGCCATCGGTTCGACCACATTCCCTCTAGCCTTGCTCATCTTCTCCCCTTTGGCATCAAGGATGTGCCCCAGACAGATAACATTCCTGAAACAGGGACGGTTAAATAGCAAAGTAGATATGGCATGCAGACTGTAAAACCAGCCGCGGGTCTGGTCAACAGCTTCACAAATATAATCGGCAGGGAACCGCCCATCCCCAAGCAAGGTATCATTCTCAAACGGGTAGTGCCACTGGGCTATGGGCATGGCTCCGGAATCAAACCAGCAGTCAATTACCTCAGGCACTCGCTTCATCTTCGCCCCACATTGAGAGCAAGTAAAGGTCAGCTCATCAACAAAGGGGCGATGCAAGTCCAAGGGCTCTTTTAATCCTGAGAGTCCAGGTTTACCTTTTAATTCATCCACACCGCCAACACAATCGTAGCTGCCACAGGCTTCACACTGCCATATAGGCAGCGGCGTTCCCCAGTACCTTTCCCGGGAAAATGCCCAGTCCACGTTATTTTGCAGCCAGTCACCAAACCGACCATACTTGATATGCTCCGGATACCAGTTTATCTCGTCATTCCCGGCAACAAGAGCCTCCTTGACGGCTGTCGTCCTGATATACCACGTCTGCTTGGCATAATAAAGAAGAGGCGCCTCACAACGCCAGCAGAAGGGATAGGTATGCCTGATCTTCTCGCTACGGAACAGTAGTCCCCTTGACTTCAGGTCATCCAAAATAAGAGGGTCAGCGTCCTTGACAAACCTACCCGAGAAGGGATAGTTGCCTGTCATAATACCTTGCAAATCCACCGGGTGAACAAAATCAAGGTCATTATCCTGTCCCGCCTGATAGTCAACCTCACCATAGGCAGGAGCCACATGGACAATTCCTGTCCCCTCCTCCATAGAGACGAAATCGGTACTAATTATAGGATAAGTAGATGGAGGCCCCGCCCACGTTAGTCTAGGGGCCCCACGCTGGTCTGTCTTACGGAAGCTCTTGACTTCCACACCGTAATCCTGCGGCTTAAATAGCGGCTCATAGGGTGTAGTCTTTAAGAAGCTTCCCTTCACTACTTCCACCACTCTATTACTATCTAACCCCACCTGTTTTAGCAAGGCATCAGCCAGAATAAGATATTCATCTCCCATGTCCACCACAGCATAATCAGCCTCAGGAGCTACGGCCAGGGCGGTGTTGCCCGGCAGTGTCCAGGGAGTTGTTGTCCAAGCGAGTAAATATGTTGGTTTATCAGGTAAGCTTGGCAGTCCTTTAACAACCTTAAACTTCACATATATCGAGGGGTCTTCAACATTGTCCTGATAGCCCAGGGCAACCTCATGGGAGCTCAAGGAGGTGCCACACCGGGGACAGTGGGGGGTTACCTTGTAGCCCTGATAAATCAATCCCCTATCCCACATCTGCTTTATTGCCCACCACACCGTCTCAATATATCTATTGTCCATGGTGATATAGGGATGTTCCAGGTCAACCCAGAAGCCAATGCGCTCGGTCATTGCCTCCCACTGTTTAAGGTAACCGAACACGCTCTGCCGACAGCGGGCATTAAAGCGGTCAATGCCATATTCCTCAATATCTGCCTTGCTGGAAAAGCCCAGCTCCCGTTCCACCTCTAACTCTACCGGCAGTCCGTGTGTATCCCAGCCAGCAATACGCGGGGTATAATAGCCCTTCATTACCCTATAGCGGGGGATAACATCCTTGAACACACGAGCCAGTACGTGATGAATACCCGGGCTACCATTAGCTGTGGGGGGCCCTTCATAAAATACAAACCGGGAGCCACTACTGCGAGCGTCTACACTCCGCTCAAAGACATTATGTTTCTTCCACAAGCTAAGTATGCTCTCCTCAACCTGGGGAAAATTCACCTTGCTACTTACTGGATGGAACATCTCAAAAACAAATCAGAGTGCTATTATTACTTTGGCCGAATAACCACTCTACGAGCCTCGCCCTCACCTATGCTCTCAGTGGTAACATCAGAGTGGTCAGCCAAAGCCAGATGGATGATGCGCCTTTCATAAGCCAACATAGGCTCTAGCGTAAATGGCACCCCCCTCGCCTTCACCTGCTCCGCCAAGCGCCAAGCTAAAGCCCGCAGTGCTTCATAACGACGCTGCTTATACCCCTCAACATCAATAATTATCGGCACCCAAACCTCTGTCTGATGACCGACAATAAGCCTAAGGATATATTGCAGACAAGCCAGGGTCTGCCCTCGCCGCCCAATCAAGATGCCCAGGTCATCACCCTTAATATCAAGGTTAACGGCAGGAGTAGTTTCTTCCCCCTCAGCCGCCAGTTTAACCTGAGGCTCCACCGAAGCCACTACCCCCATCATAGTAACCAGTGTCTCTAAGATACCCTTAGCTACCTCAGTTACCTCAGTTATATCGCTATCCTTGTTGGCTATGGGCTCCATCTAATCTTAGCCTCCTCAGCCCCCGGCCTAAGATACCACCCCTACCTTCGTTTAGGACGGTGACCTTTACTTCTTCTCGACCGAGACTTAAACTCTCTAAGGCTGGCGGGATAGCCGCCTCCACCGAGTTGACGCTTATCTCCAGCTCCTCCATAACCTGACTCTTCTTCCTCGGTAGAACCTGTGTCAACAATATCAGCCTCCATAGCCGAAATACTGGGTGCTGTCTCGGCTTCGGCGACGCGAACCTTTATATCTTTACTACTCGGGACAACGTACTTCCCGGCTCCTGCCCTGGCCAAGCCACCCCACCCCCCGAGAACAAAGTACTGGATAACAATGCTAATAACATTTGATGCCGCCCAATAGAGAGCCAGACCACTGGGAACACTCATCGCGATAAAGCCAAACATCAATGGCATCATCCACAGCATTAGCTGGCTCTGGGAGCGCTGCTGGGGGTCAGTAGTGGTCGGGGTTACCATTTTCTGCGTCAGCCACATGGTAGCTCCCACCAGGATGGCTAAAGGCAGGTCAGGGCTAACCAGGTTGAACCAGAGAAAATTATTGTCCAGCGGTAGCATAGAATATACCACCGGCCAGGACCAAAGATGCCGGGACAGACCCAATAAATCCTCGGGAGTTACGGCTAAAACCCTAATAATTGACTGGAAGAGAGCTATCCAGATGGGCATTTGGATTAGCATCGGCACCGCACAACCAGCCGGGCTCACCCCCGACTCCTTATACAGTTTCATCTGCTCCTGAGCCAGCCGCTGCTTATCCTTGGCATACTTCTTCTGAAGCTCAGCAATCTTGGGCTGAAGCGCTTGCATGGCTCTGGTCGCCCGGAGCTGTTTTACAGTCAGGGGATACATAGCACCCCGAATAATAATAGTCAACACAACAATGGTCAGCCCAAAGCTACCAAATAGATAGGAAGATAGCGCAATGAGCGTGTTTAGCATCAGCGCTACCGGACCCGAGCTCCACAGTTCTAACAATGAAATCTACCTCACTTACTACTTAAAGAAACAGGTCTCCACACTTCTACCCCCGTCTGTGCATTCAGCGCATACAGGGTATCTTGCTTTGAGCTTTGAGCATGGATATATACCGCCCCATCGCTGGCACAAAGGGGGGCATATATCTCTTGCCCATCATCCCCTACATTGCGCAGCAGACCAACCTGATTATTACTGGTATCCAGAGAATATATTTTACCTTCTTGGGAAGCAATAATAACCTTGCCATCAACTACTACCGGGTCTGAGCTAATCGGGCTCGGGCTGTCCAGTTCAACAGCGCCGGCGACCTCACGACCACTGTTAGCATCTAAAATATAAACCTTACCGTCAAGGTTCGGGGCATAGATAACATTATTATAAACTACCGGTTTAGCCCAGAACCACTTGTCGACTTCAACCTCCGACCGCCACCTCAGGCTACCGTTGGTAGTATCTACGGCGTAAAGATACCTATCAAAGGAACCGATATAAACCGTGTTCTCATAGACCAGTGGTGTAGAAGCAATAGCTCCCTTAGCTTCAGCAAACACCCACTTTTCACTACCAGTATTAGCATCCAGAGCATAGAGCTTCTTATCAAAGGAACTAATATACAGCGTGTCACCATCAATCACCGGGGTTGACCAAATCTTGTCCCCGGTCTCAAACGACTGCCATACCCTGTCACCAGTAATCGCATCCAGGGCATAGACCTTACCATCAGAACAGCCAAAATAGACCATGCCTTGAGATACCACTACCCCACCAACTATAGGCTCAAGATTACCTTCGCGGGGATACACCCATCTCAAAGCGCCTGTGCTAAAAGTAACAGCATAAACCCTCCCATTATAGCCACCGACATAAACCAAATCCTCCGCCACTGCCGGGGTGCCGTAAATAGCTGTTCCTGATTCTGAGATTCCCAGCGTGCTATCAACAGGCCATAGACGGCTACCATCCGATTTATTCAGACCGACCAGCCGACCCTCCACAGAAGCCAAAAATAGGGTGTCATCAGCTATTACCGCCCCCGACCAGCCCCGGGGCTGAGACCTACCATAACACCCGGAAACGGTTACCCCGCCGATAACAAGGATAACCAGCAGAAGTAAGACCTTAGCCAACAACCTTCTATTATGCTTAATCCACACTTACTCACTCCCTAAAAATGTCATTTATCAGGTACCGGGTCATAACCACCGACATGCAGAGGCTGGCAACGAGCCAGTCGCTTTATCCCCAGCCACACCCCTCTAACAAAACCAAACTTTTCAATGGCTTCATAGGTATATTGAGAACAAGTTGGGAAATAGCGGCAGGATGACGGCTTAACCCGTGAGATGGTCAACTGATAAAGTCTAATTAATCCTAAGGCTAACTTCTTCATACCCCCTAGCTCTGGACCCTCCTGAAATTGCTTTCGGCGGTTTTCAATAAACCAGCTCGGGATAACAACCCCCTAACCGATTCCTTAAAACTAGCATAATCGGCAGCCGCCGCCACCGAGCGAGCAATAAATACAATATCCCATCCCGGCTCAAGTGGTGTTAGCCGCAAGATTTCACGAAGCCGCCGCTTTACCCTATTCCTGGTCACTGCCTTACCTACCTGCCGACTAACCGAGAAGCCATACCGGGATAAAGTAAAACCATTAGACAAAGCTTTCATCACCACTAAACTATTCACCCACGCCCTGCCCTCACTATAAACCAATGCATACTGTCTCCGCTTGGTAAGACACTGCTCCCGGCGCATAACCTCACTCCTAACCAATTTACCAGTAACCAGCCCATTTATCAAGGGAAATTCCTCTAGGGGCTAACACCCTCTAAACTTTTTTCCCCTTCCCTTGATAAGGGGAGGGGAAAAAGAAAGAGGCGGTTAATAAATAACCTCACCAAGTGCCCACTGCTTCATACCACGGTCAATCTTTTACGACCCTTGAGTCGCCTCGCTTTTAAGATAGCTTGCCCACTCCGAGTGCTCATTCTCGCCCGAAAACCATGCTCGCGCTTCCTCGGAATCCTCTTTGGTTGATAAGTCCTTTTAGGCACTCCAATCCCTCAATCGGCGCAAAATAGTTATAACCTCCGCCCAACTAACCGCGTACGCCAACGCCCCCCGCCTTATGGATATGGGCCGGCACATACGGTAATAGAGCTAAATGCCGCGCTCTCTTTATCGCCACGGCTAAAGCCCGCTGATGCCTGGCACAAGTGCCTGTTTTACGACGCGGCTCAATCTTCCCCCTATTTGATATGTAGGGGCGTAATTTCAAGGGGTCTTTATAATCTATAATCTCAGTCTTATCAGCACAGAAGGAACAAAACTTACGCCTTGGCAATATACCTGCCCTGCTTCTACGCTTCGATTCACTAAATTGTTGTCTATAAATAGCCACTCGTTATAGATTCCTTACTAAAGCTAGCCTTCACTTTCAAATGGAATGTCCTCTGGCTCCAATGCACCAACCTCAGCTTCCTCGGCCTTCTCTTCACCAACCTCAGCTTCCTCAGCCTTCTCTTCAGGAAGCGGGGCTACTGCCTGCCTATCAAGGAATGTTACCCTGTCGGCTACTATTTCATTGCGAAAATACCTTTGCCCGTCCTGGCCCTCCCAGCTACGGGTGCGTAATCTACCCTCGGCATAGACCAGCCGACCCTTAATCAGGAACTGGTTGCACTGTTCCGCCAGCCTATTCCAAGCGACCACACTAAACCACTCCGTCTCCTCTCTACGCTCACCCTGACCGGTAGTATATCTCCAGTTAGTAGCCACCCGAAATGAAGTTACCGGGTTGCCATTTGGGGTGAAGCGCATTTCAGGTTCGCTCCCAAGATTACCAATAATCATCATCTTATTTAGACTTGCCATTGTCTCAACACTCCTCCTCAACCTCTAATAAAAACATCTCTCCTAATTAGCTACTCAACTTTACCAACAGATGCCGCAGAACCTCCTCAGAAATCCGTAGCCTGGCTTCGAGCTCTTGGCTCGATGTCGGCTTCAATTTAAACTGAGCTAACGCATAACTACCCTCCATAAAATGTTTTATCGGATAGGCTAATTTTCTTTTACCCCATCTATCGACACCGGAAATGATACCACCCCGCTCCGTAATAAGCTGGCTTATATTATCTATTATCGCCTCTAGTTTCTCATCCTCCACCTCGGGACTAATAATTACTACCAGCTCGTAGTCACGCAACTCCACCTCTTCCGCTTTTACTGCTTGCTTAGATGTCCTTCCCGATACCATTTGTCCCCCAAAAAATTTATGGTATATTATACCACACAACCAGAAACACACACAATATATGTCCGGTTAATACCTGAGCTCATCATTACCGCTAAAAGACAATGAGGTTGATTAATAATCCGACACTATTCCGATTGACACAATATATTACTCCTGATAAACTTTAGCTAAGTGAACTAGAATGGCCCCGTGGTGTAGCGGTCTAACATGCCACCCTGTCACGGTGGAGATCGTGGGTTCAAATCCCACCGGGGTCGCCACTGAGAATATCAATACCTACTCGTGCTTTGCCTCCTTACCAATTTAGCCTCGAGCCGTACGTTAAGCCCTTTTTCGCCGGGCTAAGTACCGACGAGCCCATTTGTTTGACTTTTCACTCAGCATAGGATAAATTATATAGGGTAAGCCGTAGGTAACAGGCTTCAGTTAGAGCTGAGCGCTTTCCCGTAAGAGGTCTCAGCTTTAATTATGTGAAGTAAAAAATTCTGATGAAGATTGCTATTAGTGGCAAAGGTGGCGTCGGCAAGACTATATTAGCTGCCCTTCTTTCCAGGGTATTTGCTGAGGCTGGTTATTCTGTTCTAGCCATAGATGCTGACCCTGATACCAATCTAGCGGCCACTCTTGGCTTTGCCAATGCTGACAGGATAACCCCCATATCTGAGATGAGCACCCTTATTGAGGAAAGGACTGGAGCACGACCTGGTCAAATAGCCCCCTATTTTAAGCTAAATCCTAAGGTTGATGACCTGCCCGAAAGGTATTGCCAGAAAAATAATGGGATTAAGTTGATGGTAATGGGGAGAATTAAGAGGGGTGGAACTGGCTGCTATTGTCCCGAAGGTGCTTTGCTACAGGCTCTGATTACCCATCTACTTGTGTTTAGAAATGAAATAGTTATTTTGGATATGGAGGCTGGGATAGAACATCTAGGCCGGGCAACAGCCAAGGCAGTAGATAAACTGATTGTAGTCGTCGAACCAGGCCGACGAAGCATTGAAACTGCCCTCAGAATCAATGAATTGGCTAAGGATATTGGTCTACAAAATATTGCTGTCGTCGGCAATAAGCTTCGCCGCCAATCAGACCGGAAGTTCCTAACTTCCAGCCTGCCGAGCTTTGAATTCCTCGGCTTCATCCCCTATGACCAGGCAATGATAGATGCTGACCTGGCCAATCTTCCTCTTCTTGACTCCAGCCAGCCGATTACTAATGAGGTAAGAAATATCTATCAGGCTTTGCTATCTACGACCAAGCCATTAACAAAATAGACTGGGCACCAAAATTTAAATAGGAAATCCTTTTAATAAAGGAGGTCTTCTGTGGCTTACGACGCGGTAAAAATGAAGGATTGGCAGATTGCCGAAGAGGCTGGGAAAAATATGCCAACCCCCGATGAGTGGCGAGAAAGGCTGAACCTGCAAAAGGATGAAATAATTCCTTATGGGAAAATAAGCCGGCTAGATTTCTTGAAGATTATTGAACGTCTCAAGGACAAACCCGATGGCAAGTACATTGAAGTGACCGCCATAACCCCCACGCCGCTGGGTGAAGGGAAGACTACAACCACCATGGGTATCCTGGAGGGTATGGGTAAGCGGGGTCTAAATGTGGGTGGCTGTATCCGCCAGCCCTCGGGTGGTCCCACCATGAACATCAAGGGGACCGCTGCCGGCGGCGGCAATGCGCTGCTTATCCCCATGACCGAATTTTCTATGGGGCTTACCGGCGACATCAACGATATCACCAATGCCCACAACCTGGCTATGGTTGCCCTTAGTGCCAGAATGCAGCACGAACGCAACTACGATGATGAGCAACTGGCTAAGCGCAGCTGGATGCGCCGCCTAGACATTGACCCTACCCGGGTAGAGATGGGCTGGGTTATGGATTTTTGCGCTCAGAGCCTCCGCAACATTATTATTGGCCTCGGCGGACGCATGAACGGCTACACGATGGAGTCCAAGTTCGGCATCACGGTGAGTTCTGAGCTTATGGCTATGTTATCAATTGTCAGGGATTTGGCTGACCTGCGGGAAAGAATGGATAAAATTACCGTGGCCTTTGATAAGAAGGGCAAAGTGGTTACCACCGGCGACCTGGAGGTGGGCGGCGCCATGACGGCTTGGATGCGCAACACCATTAACCCTACCCTGATGTCTACCGTGGAGTATCAGCCGTGCATGGTGCATGCCGGTCCGTTTGCCAATATTGCCGTGGGGCAATCCTCCATCATTGGCGACCGCGTTGGGCTGAAGTTATTTGATTACCATGTCACCGAGAGTGGCTTTGGTGCCGACATCGGCTTCGAGAAGTTCTGGAATGTTAAGTGCCGCTTAAGTGGTCTCAAGCCGCATGTGTCAGTGCTCACCACTACCATCCGGGCACTGAAGATGCACGGTGGCGGGTCCAGGGTAGTAGCCGGCCTACCGCTACCTGATGCCTACGCTAAGGAGGATTTGGGGCTCCTAGAGAAGGGCATCCCCAATATGTTGCACCACATTAACATTATCAAAACATCGGGCATCAAGCCGGTGGTGTGCATCAATAGCTTCCATACTGACACCAAGGATGAGATTGCCATGGTCAGAAGAGCCGCCGAGGCTGCCGGAGCAGGCTGTGCCGTGTCCAGCCACTGGGCTAACGGCGGCGACGGTGCTCTAGAATTAGCCGATGCCGTGATAGATGCCTGCCAAGAGGTGAACGAGTTCAAATACCTGTATCCGATAGAAACGAAACTACGGGAACGGGTGGAGTTGATTGCCAAGACAGTCTACGGAGCCAATGGGGTAGCCTGGGCTGCCGAGGCTGAGGCTAAGGCAAAAATGCTTGAGGCTGATACACAATATGATGACTACGCCACCATGATGGTCAAGACCCATCTTTCCCTCACCCATGACCCGGCAGTTAAGGGTGTCCCCAAGGGGTGGACGCTGCCCATCCGTGACGTGTTAATTTATTCCGGGGCGAAATTCCTCTGTCCCTGTGCTGGGACGATTAGTCTGATGCCAGGGACCTCTTCTGACCCCGCTTTTAGAAAGGTTGACGTCGACGTAAAGACGGGAAAGGTCACCGGTCTATTTTAGTAGTCCCTGCGTGGCACTTAATGAGGTAGGAAGTTAGATGACAAAGGATTTAACCAATAACAAGAGGATGGTTCACTTCGACCCCGATAACGTTGAGATTGCCGTCAAACCGGGTACCAATCTCCTTGAGACGGCTATTGCTGCCGGGGTGCATATAAATGCTTCCTGCGGCGGGGCTGGTGTTTGCGGCACCTGCAAGGTCTTAATTAAACAGGGAGAGGTAGAAACCACCAGGACTGAGAAGCTAACCGAAGAGGAGTACAGGCAGGGGTTAAGACAAGCCTGCCAAAGCCGCATAATTACTGATTTAGTGGTTGACATCCCGGTAGAATCGCGACTGGAGAAGGCTGTTCTTGACCGAGAAAGGGTAGGCGGCATTAAACCATCAGAGGTCTTAGCTACTGGCTGGAGATTTAAGCCACCCCTGAGTAAGTTATTTGTTGAGCTGCCACCACCAACTTTAAAAGATAATACTGGCGACCTGTCCCGGTTGCTACGAGGCCTGAGGAAGCATTACAACCTCAGAAACATAGCCGTAGACTTTAATGTCTTAAGAAAACTGCCCCAAATGCTGCGGGATAGCCATTGGAAGGTCACCGCTACCACTCTCATCACCGCAGCTAAACCCCGAACCAAAGAGTGGCGTAGGCCAAGAGTGATACATATTGAACCTGGAGACACCAGAGAAAAGCACTACTCACTGGCCTTTGATATTGGCACCACTGGTGTCCGTGGACAACTACTGGATCTAAATCGGGGAAAAGTCCGAGCTGAGGGGCTTGATTACAACGGGCAAATCAGCTATGGCGAAGATGTTATTTCTCGCATAGCCTATTGTCAGAAACCAGGTGGGCTAAAAAAATTGCAGCAGGCAATTGTTGCCACTATTAATGGGATTACCGGGAAACTCAAAGCCCAGAGCCAGGTCGACATAAAGTATGTTGGGCATATAATATTAGCTGGTAATACAACAATGACTCAAATCCTCCTCGGACTGGACCCTAAATATATAAGATTGGCTCCCTACACCCCGGTAGCCAATTTTTTCCCCCCCGTACGGGCAAATTCCCTGGGCATCAAGGTCGGAAAGCAGGTTTACCTCTTCGCTTTCCCCTCAGTAGCCAGCTACGTTGGTGGCGATATTGTTTCTGGAATTGTCGGGGCAGGGGTATATCAGAGGAAAAAATTAACACTCTATATGGATATAGGCACCAATGGTGAAATAGTCATTGGCAACTCAGACTGGATGGTAACCGCCTCCTGTTCCGCCGGACCTGCCTTTGAAGGCGGCGGGGTAAAGCACGGTATGATAGCCACCAACGGCGCTATTGAAGATTTTGACATCAATTCGTCAAACTTTGAACCGGTAATCAACACCATTGGTGAAACCAAACCAAAGGGAATCTGCGGCTCAGGTTTGATAAACATCGTTGCCGGTCTACTTGAAGCCGGGGTTATTGGCCAGAATGGTAAGTTTAACACCAACCTCCCGACAAAAAGGGTTAGAAAGGGTCGTGATGGCTATGAGTATGTCCTGGCCTGGGCGCCAGAGACCCAGATTGGTAAAGATATTGTTATCACCGAGGTTGATATTGATAACCTTATTCGAGCCAAGGCAGCCATGTATGCCGGGTGCCAGACATTGGTTAAAAGTGTCGGGATTAGTTGTTCCGATTTAGAGCAGGTAATTATTGCTGGTGCCTTCGGTAGCCATATTGATATTGAAAAGTGCGTTATTATTGGGCTTCTTCCTGATATACCTCGGGATAGATTTATCTTCATCGGCAACGGCTCCCTTTTAGGAGCAAGGCTAACCTCCTTCTCCCGCGATCTACTTGATGATGCGAGAAGGGTGGCTAACATGATGACTAACCTTGAGTTGAGCGTAAATGTTGATTTTATGAATAACTATACTGCCAGTCTATTTTTACCGCACCCCAATGTTGCGGAGTTTCCCTCAGTATACAAAAGATTAGGCAAACTTCAGAAAGTAAAAGCGTAGGGGCTAACCATATGAGTTTTAATATTGCTGTAGCCGGTAAGGGTGGTACTGGGAAGACATCAGTGGCCAGTCTCATCATCCGCTATCTGAAAAAGAACGGCTCAGGACCAATTCTGGCGGTTGATGCTGACCCTAATGCCAATCTGGGGGAGAGTCTGGGTCTTGAGGTAAAACAGACGGTTGGCTTGATGCTAGACCAGTTTCAAAGGGATAAAATAAAAATCCCTCCCGGAATGACCAAGGACGTTTATTTAGAGTATAAACTAAACCAGATTGTAGTTGAAAGCGAGGAGCTTGACCTGGTAACAATGGGTAGGGGTGAAGGTCCCGAGTGCTACTGCTACCCTAACCTTATTCTGAAGAAATTTGCTGACACTCTAGCTGAAAACTATACCTATATGGTTATGGATAATGAGGCCGGGATGGAGCATCTGTCACGAAGAACCACCCAGAATATTGATGAGCTGCTTATAATCTCTGACCATTCGGTGAAGGGGGTTCGAACTGTGGCCAGGATAAGGGACTTAGTCGCCCAACTCAAACTGGTGGTGAAGCGGCAATCAGTGATAATCAACTTTGCCCCGGCTAAGTTGAACCCCCTGGTCACTGACGAGTTAGTCAGACTGGGAATTGAACCCACCGCTACCATCCCTTTAGATGAGGAAGTATATCAGTATGACCTTAAGCTAAAGCCGCTTTTTGACCTGCCCGATAGCTCCCAGGCAGCGAGGGCAGTTAACGATTTGATGGCTAAGCTTCTTAATAGAACTTAGCTCACTAAAACTTTGTATGAGGGGTGAAAAAATGCCAGCACAGATTATTAGCGGTACCGAGATTGCCAAACAGATTCGTGAGGAGCTGAAACAGGAGATTGCCGACCTCAAACAGAAGCATAACCTCATACCCGGATTAGCCACCATCCTGGTGGGTGAGGACCCGGCATCCCAGGTCTATGTTGGGGCCAAGGAAAAGACCTCCTTAGCCCTGGGCATATATTCAGAAAGGCACGACCTGCCGGCTGATACCAGCCAGGAGGAATTGCTGGCGCTAATTGATAAATTAAATAAAGACCCCAAGATTCACGGGATTCTAGTCCAACTACCCCTGCCCAAGCATATCAATGAGACCAGGGTTCTTTATGCCCTCGACCCCAAAAAGGATGTTGATGGCTTTCACCCGGTGAATGTGGGCAAATTGATGATTGGCGAGCCCGACTATTTGCCCTGCACCCCTCATGGAATCCAACAGCTTCTAATCAGGTCTGGGGTTAAGATTGAAGGGGCAGAGGTGGTGATTGTGGGTAGAAGCAACATCGTGGGCAAACCTATAGCCAATATCCTCCTCCAGAAGAAAGAGGGGGCTAATGCTACCGTTACGGTGTGTCATACCCGGACTCGAGATATTTCCGCTCACACCAAGAAAGCTGATATACTAATTGTGGCCGCCGGCAAACCCAAGGCAATCACCGCTGATATGGTCAAGGAAGGGGTAGTGGTGATTGATGTCGGCGTTAATCGGGTAGGCAAAACTCCGGAAGGTAAGGCTATCCTAGTCGGCGATGTTGACTTTGATACGGTTAAGGAGAAGGCTAAAGCCATTACCCCGGTGCCTGGTGGCGTTGGCCCTATGACCATAACCATGCTTATGCTAAATACAGTAAGGGCGGCAAAACTGGCTGCCGGACTAGCCTAGAAGGGGGGAAGGATGGAATATAAGATTGAGAAAAAGAGCGCTCCCGGCCGGGACGAGGTAGAAGTGCTGGGGGCAACCTATGAAGAGGGTAAGCCTGAGGGCGAGGAGCTGGGAAAATGGAGACAGAAGCTAAGGGACAGAAAAGAAAGACTCAAATACTTGCAAACCGGTGAGAGGTATTGGTATGGAAAAGATTGGTATGGCAGTGAAAAGAGGAAGAATCCGGCTTAAGTAAGGAGGGTGAGGAATGGCATTTGAAATCCCTAAAACACAATATAGCGGCAAAATCAGAGAGATTACCCTGGGTAATGGCGATAAAGCTGTAACCGCTGGCGGGGAGACATCCTACCCCTTCTACTTATTTGAAGGTGAGATGCCCCACCAACCCCAAATAGCCATGGAGGTCTGGGACTGTCCCCCTGAGGAATGGGCTGAAGCTGCCCTGGAGCCCTTCGCCGGGGTAACCGATGACCCAGTTGCCTGGGCCAAAAAATGTATAAATGACTACGGGGCGGAGATGATTGCCCTGCAACTAGTCAGCACCGACCCCAATGGGCTTGACCGTGGAGCTGATGAAGCCACCGAGGTGGTCAAGAAGGTAGCCGAGGCTATTGATGTTCCCCTAATTGTTTGGGGCACGGCTAATCATGAGAAGGATACCGAGGTACTGAGAAAAGTGGCTGAGGTTTGTCAGGGGAAGAACCTGATTATCGGACCGGTTGAGGAAGGAGACCATAAACGGATTGGTGCCTCAGCTATTGGTTATCGCCATACGGTGGCGGCGTCAACACCTATAGACATAAACCTGGCTAAGCAGCTTAACATCCTGTTGGGCAATCTCGGGGTTCCTGATGAGTTGATTGTGATGGACCCTACCGTCAGTGGCATAGGCTATGGCATTGAGTATTGCTACTCGGTGATGGAGAGAATGAGGATGGCAGGGTTAACCCAGGAGGATGAAAAGCTTCAATTCCCTATTATCTGCAATATAGCTAAAGAGGTGTGGAAGACCAAGGAAGTACATCTTGCCGATGGTGAGCTCAATATGGGAAATGCCAAAAAGAGGGGCATCTTAATGGAAGCCATATCGGCTATGGTTTTGCTCCTGGCTGGGGGTGATGTGGTAATTATGAGACACCCAGAGGCAATAAAGCTGGTCCGAGAGATGATAGCTGAACTGACAGCTTCATAAAATAATAAAGATTAGAAGGTGGAAAGCAAAATGGCAGAAGCAGAAACAAAGAGCATTGATAACGCCAGTATCAAGATGATTGAGAAGGCAGCTAGCGACGGAGTTAATACCGCCTTTGATAGAGCCGAAACCAAGAAGCCTTGTCCCATAGGGGTTGAAGGCAGCTGCTGTAAGCACTGTGGGATGGGACCATGCCGGGTGCCGCCTCCCAAAGGTAGAAAGGAAACACCAGAGGAAAAGCAGAAGCGAAGGGGTATCTGTGGCGCCACTGCTGAGACTATTGCCGCCCGTAATTTCATCAGGATGATAGCCGGCGGGGCGGCGGCTCACTCCGACCATGGCCGAGGGGTGGCTGAGGTTTTCCTAGCCGTAGCTAAGGGTGAAGCCCCAGGCTATGAGATTAAGGATGAGCAGAAGCTGCTGCAACTGGCTCTGGACTGGGGTGTAGACATTGGCGACCGCAGTAATCAGGAAATAGCTATTAATATTGGTGAAATAGCTCTGGCTGAGTTTGGCAAACAGGAGGGTGAAGTCCTGTTCTTAAGAAGGGCACCACTGAAGCGTCAAGAGCTATGGCGGCGGGAGGGGGCGGCTCCTCGAGGCATAGATAGAGAGATTGTAGAGGTAATGCACCGAACCCATATCGGTGTTGACCAGGACTACCGAAACCTGCTCCGCCAGGGGGTCAGATGCGCTATATCCGATGGTTGGGGGGGTAGTATGATTGCCACTGAGCTTCAGGATATCATCTTCGGCACCCCGATGCCTGTCCTAGGCAGGATAAATCTGGGAGTGCTCAGCCAGGACGAGGTAAATCTTGTCATTCATGGTCACGAGCCCCTGCTTTCCGAGACGATTGTAGTTGCTGCTCAAGACCCTGAGATGGTAGCCCTGGCTAAATCTAAGGGGGCTAACGGAATAAACATAGTTGGTATGTGTTGCACTGCCAATGAAATATTGATGCGCCATGGAATACCTATAGCCGGGAATTTCTTGCAACAGGAGCTGGCTATAGTTACCGGGGCAGTGGAGGCTATGGTGGTAGATATTCAATGTATTATGCAATCCTTGACCAGCGTAGCCGAGTGCTACCACACCAAGGTTATCACTACCTCAGTCAAGGCTAAAATCCCAGGTGCTATCCATATCCAGTTTGACGAGCACAATGCTATGGAGTCGGCTAGGGCTATAGTCAAGACAGCTATTGAGAACTTCCCCAATAGAGGCAGCAATATTGATATTCCTGAGGAGCAAACTGACCTAGTTGCTGGATTCAGCCACGAAACTATTAACTACTTACTGGGTGGTATCTATCGGGCTTCCTACCGACCGCTAAATGATAATATCATCAATGGCAGAATCAGGGGGGTAGCCGGTGTCGTCGGTTGTAATAACGCCCGGGTTAAGCATAATGAGGCTCATACCACTATGGTTAAGGAACTGATAAAGAATGATGTATTGGTGCTTCAAACTGGTTGCAGTGCCATTGCCAGTGCTGAAGCTGGGCTGATGACCCCAGAGGCGGCGTCAAAATATGCCGGCGAGGGACTGGCTTCAGTGTGTGAGGCAGTAGGTATTCCGCCGGTATTGCACCTGGGTTCTTGTGTTGATAACAGCCGCATCCTGATAGCAGCTACGGCTATGGTCAAGGATGGTGGTCTAGGCGATGATATTAGCGACCTGCCGGTGGCTGGAGCTGCCCCCGAGTGGATGAGTGAGAAGGCAATCTCCATTGGTCAATACTTTGTTGGCTCAGGGGTATTCACTGTATTCGGCGTCAACTGGCCCACCCTGGACAGTGAGGAAGTAAGCAAATACCTATTTGAGGACTTCGAAGGCATATATGGTGGAATGTGGGCTTTTGAGCCCGACCCGATTAAAGCCGCCCACCTTATGATTGAGCACATTGACAAGAAGCGCCAAGCCTTGGGCATAGACAAGGCTAGAGAAAGGATACTCTACGATATGGCGATGAGGCGAGAGCTTGAAGCAGTCTAAACGCTATAGTTATCACAAGAACGGAGGGGATTAAGTAAGATATGTCTAAGATAATTGCCTCAGCGGCTATTAGAGGAGCTCACAAAATTGTCGACCAAGCCGAGAAGAAGTGGCAGGAGGCAATGGATAGATGGGGAGCCAATGAACCGGTAGGCTTCCCCAACACCGCCTATTATCTCCCGGTGATTTACGGGATTTTAGGCATTCCCGTGGAAAAAATAGGTGATATGGAGCAGGTTCTAAAGAAGTGTAAATCACTTCTGCCACCGCCAGTGAGGGAGAGCTGCCCTCTGCCCTACTTGGCACCAGCCCTTGATGCCGGGATGGCAACCTTCTTTGCCGAGGAAATCATCGAAGCCATAAGATATCTGGAACAGCCTGAGTTTTATACTAAGCAAGAAGATACCACCGATTCTAATATCTGGCTGGGTGCCGCTGATGATGTAATCCTGAGAAAGCGGGGTATTGAATTTGTTGATGGCACTGCCCCCGGCTTTGCTGCCATTCTTGGTGCTGCGCCTAGCCCTGAGATTGCTAAGAGGATTGCTCAGGAACTCCAGCAGAAGAACCTTTACATCTTTATGGCCGCAGAGTATAACGGAAAAAGATTCTCCGAACAGCTAATTGAGGCCGGGGTGCAGATTGGCTGGCCCACCCGCCTGGTCTCCTACGGACCTGATATTACCGCTGCGGTGTTCGCCATCGGCTTCGCCATCAGGGTAGGCTTTTCCTTTGGAGGCATTGGCCCTGGAGAGTACAGAAAACACCTTATCTATAACAAGGACCGCACCTTTGCCTTCGCCATGCCTCTAGGTTATGTTACCGATGAGTGGTATGCCAACGCTGCTGGGGCAATCAATTTTGGATTCCCGACTATTGCCGATACCCCAATACCTGAGATTTTGCCTACCGGCATCTGCACCTACGAGCACGTTGTCTCCAATGTTCCTCACGATAATATAGTAGCCAAAGCCATAGAGGTGAGAGGGCTGAAGGTTAGTGTAAGTGAGATACCAATTCCAACCGGCCATGGCCCGGCTTTCGAGGGCGAGAGGGTTCGCAAGGGTCAGTGGTATTTAGAGTGTGGTGGTGGGTTTACCCCTATGGTTGAGTGGGTTACCAGCAAGCGGATGGATGAGGTGGAGGATGGGAAGTTTGAGGTGATTGGTCCTGAGATAAGCGACCTGCCTGCTGAGTCCAGGTTGCCATTAGCCATAGTCGTTGAGGTTGCCGGAAGGGAGATGGAAGAGGACTATGAACCTATCCTGGAGCGGCAAATTCACCATCAGATAAACTACGTTCAAGGGTGCTTTCACAATGGACAGAGGGATATCGGCTGGCTACGAGTTTCCAAGGAGCTTTATGACAAGGGCTTCAGATTATACCATATTGGCGCCATGCTTCATGCTGCCCTGCACCAGAATTTTGCCCGGATATTCGATAAACTGCAGGTAAAACTCTATACCGAGGAGGATAAGGTAAGGGAGATGGTGGCCAAGGCAAAGAAGGTATATGCGGCTAGAGATGCCCGAATTGAAGGCATGACCGATGAAACCACCGATATATACTACTCCTGCACCCTGTGCCAGTCCTTTGCCCCAGCGCATGTTTGCGTCATTAGTCCGGAAAGAACTGGACTTTGTGGTTCCTATAACTGGATGGACTGTAAGGCGGCTTACGAGATTAGCCCTACCGGACCTAATCAACCAGTGCCCAAGGGTGAAATCATTGATGCCAAGCTGGGACAGTGGAAAGGGGTAAACGAATTTCTGTTTAAGGCTTCCCGCGGAAAATTCGACCACTATAACTTCTACAGCATAATACATGACCCCATGACTACTTGTGGCTGCTGTGAGTGTATCGCTGCTGTTCTTCCCCTATGTAACGGAATAATGACGGTAAATCGAGAATTTACCGAAATGACCCCCTGCGGGATGAAGTTCACTACCCTGGCTGGCACTGTCGGTGGTGGGGTGAGCACCCCTGGCTTCGTTGGCCATGGTAAGTATAACATCTGCCAGAGAAAATTCCTTATTGGCGATGGTGGTATAAAGAGGATGGTCTGGATGCCTAAGATGCTAAAGGAAGAGATTGCCGACCGGCTTAAAGCTAGAGCCATAGAGGTCGGTGTACCTGACCTCCCCGATATGATTGCCGATGAGACGGTGGGCACCACCGAGGAGGAGATTCTTCCCTTCCTAGAGGAGAAGGGGCACCCAGCCCTTACTATGGAGCCGATAATGTAGAGGCTGTTTAGTTGTCATTGCGAGGTCGCCTAAGGCGACCTCGCAATGACAGTTTGAGTTGCTAAACGGTCTCATGTAGAAAAGGAGTTTGCCAATGCCACTTACCGGAATAGAGATATTCAAATTGCTCCCCAAGACGAACTGTGGTGAATGCGGAGTGCCTACCTGTCTTGCCTTTGCCATGAGCTTAGCCACAGGTAAGGCAGAACTGAGTGCCTGCCCCTATATCTCTGAGGAGGCAAAGGCTAAATTGGTGGAGGCATCAGCACCACCGATTAGACCGCTTACTATCGGTGTCGGCGACAGGGCACTCAAGGTTGGTGGTGAGACAGTCATGTTTCGCCACGAGAAAAGGTTTGAGAGCCCTCCCGGTTTCGCCCTCCTTATTAGCGATACCATGGACGAATCTGAGGTTAATGCCCGGCTGAAGAAGCTCAGCGAGTTCCAATATGAGAGGATAGGTCTCACCCTTCACCCCGACTTAATAGCCATAAAGGAGGAATCGGGAGATTCCAGCCAATTTGAGGCTGTGGTCAATAAAGTAAAGCAAAATAGCGATTACGGTATTATCCTGATGAGCAACAGCCCTGATATCTTGGCTGCCGGTTTAAAGGCTTGCGCTGAGCGGAAACCACTAATATACGCCGCCACTAAAGACAACCTAGAGGCGGTGGCAGATTTAGCTAAGCAAAATTCTTGCCCGGTAGCAGTAAAAGCCCCCGGCCTGGAAGAGCTTGCCCAACTGACTACCAAGCTGACCGAAGCTGGCATTAAAGATATCGTTATTGATCCTGGCTCAAGAACTATGCGCCGGGCTTTTGAAGACCAGATATTCATCAGGTCGGCCGCTTTAGTCAAAAAGTTTCGTCCCTTAGGTTTCCCCACCATCGTTTTCCCCGGTGAGATGACTGATGATGCCATGAAGGAGGCAATAATTGCCTCCATTTTTGTGGCTAAATATGGCGGTATTATCGTTCTCTCTGACTTCCACGGGGAGAGCCTGTTCCCCTTGCTGGTAGAAAGGCTGAATATCTATACCGACCCCCAGCGACCCTTGATGACCACGGAGGGAATCTACGAGATTGGTGGCCCTGGTGAAAATTCCCCGGTGCTCATAACTACCAACTTTTCCCTGACCTACTTTATTGTCTCCGGTGAAATAGAAGCCAGCCGAATTCCTGCCTACCTTCTAGTCATGAACACCGACGGGCTTTCGGTTATGACCGCCTGGGCAGCCGGCACATTTGTCAGCGATAATATTGCCGCCTTTATCAAGAAGTGCGGGATTATGGACAAGGTTAAACATCACAAGTTGATAATTCCGGGGTATGCTGCTGTTGAAAGTGGCGGTATAGAAGATGACCTAAAAGACTGGGAGGTTTTAGTTGGTCCCAGGGAAGGGGCTCATATACCAGCCTACCTTAAAACATGGAAACCTAAAGGAGGGGAGTAATGATTCTTATCGGGGAGAATATAAATATTACGACCAAAATCGCCGGCACCGCCATGAAGGAGAGAAATCCTGAGCCCATTCAGAAAATAGCTAAGGCTGAGGTTGAGGCCGGAATGGATTATCTTGACATCAACATCGGCCCCGCCCGAAAGAACGGGGATGAGTTCATGACCTGGATGGTTAACACCGTGCAGGAGGTTGCTGACAAGCCACTATCTCTGGATACAACCAACCCGGTGGCTATGGAGGCTGGGCTAAAGGTGCACGAAGGTAAGGCGTTGATTAACTCCATCTCCCTGACCAGAATGGAAGAGGAACTACCCCTAGTCCCAAAATACAATGCCGATATGATTGGTCTGTTATGGGGCAGGGAGGGAATGCCCCGAGATGCCGCTGAGAGGGGGGTTATCGTCGCTGAGCTCATGTATACCGCCAATGAAATGGGCATCCCCAACCAGAATATCTGGTTCGACCCTATAGTTACCCCGGTGGTTAATGTGGATACCAATCAGGTCAAACCCTGCCTGGAATTTATGAGTATGCTCCAAGATATTGCCCCCGGATGTAGGTCTACTGCCGGCCTGTCTAACATCTCCAACGGCACCCCCACCCACCTCAGACCCTATCTCAATCGAACCTATCTGATGATGCTGATGAAGTACGGGCTTTATTCGGCTATAGTTGACGCCTTTGACGCTGAGCTGGTAAAAATAGCCCGGGGCGAGATGCCCGAACTCGTCAAACTGGTGCACCGGGTAATGGATAGGGAGAAGCCTGACCTCGCCTCTTTAACTGAAGAGGAAGTGAAATATGCAAAAACGGTAAGAGTCCTTACCGGTGAAATACTCTATTCTCACTCCTGGCTTGAGATATAGGAGCCAAAGAATCGAGGACAAGATAGAAAGCATATCGTGTTAAGGCGATGAAGGTAGAATCACAGGCTCTGGAAGTATTACGGGCAATAGGCATTACCAGCGGGCAGACTGTACTTGACTTCGGCTGTGGTCACGGCACATATAGTATTCAGGTAGCCAGGTTGGTGGGTGAACAAGGCAAGGTCTACGCTTTAGATAAAGACAGGCAATCTTTAGATGAATTACTCCAAAATGCCAGAGGAGAAAACTTGGCAAATGTGGAGAGGCTGGACACGTCGGGCGAGCTAGAGATCAACCTGGCTGACGAGTCCGTGAACGTGGTTCTTCTTTTTGATGTCCTTCACGAGTATTATTTCCCAGATAGTAACCAAAGGAAAAGACTTCTGAATGAATTTCATAGAATCTTGAAACCGGACGGTGTTCTCTCAGTTTATCCCAAGCACGTGGAATCAACGGCTAAAGATGAAATTGAGAGCGCCAACTTCTACCTGGCAAGCGAATACTCCGGAACTCTTATTCATAATAATAGAGACCTCGAGAGAGGGCAGGTATTGAATTTCAAGAAGAAATCTCGCCAGCACCTGTAGCCAGAGGGCTATGTAATGGGGGGAAGACTAAATACCTGTTGCCAGCAAAAATCGTAAAGAGGGATACTATGACCTGCTTGTCATAGCTAGCAGCTTAAATGAGTGTTAATCAACCCTCGGGAGGCAGTGAAATTGCGAACCCCCGGTTCATTTCGAGATTATGCTGTTGTTGCTTGTGGAACCCTGAATTTGGAATTAAATTATCTCAAGAAGGCTGGCTTTCTGGACGCCAGGAAAATTCTGTACACGAAGCCTGGGCGGCATGAGGTTCCCCGCGAACTCGAGAGCCAGCTGATAAGACAAATAGGCACCGCCAAGAAATATGCCCCGAACATCATCGTGGTCTATGGTGGCAAGTTCTGTTATGTTAATACTGATAATCTGTATCGGAAGATAGATACAATAATTCAGGAACAAGAGGAAGAAGGAATCAAAATTAGCCGAATAAAAGCTACCCATTGCGTTGATATGCTAGCCAGTGCTGAAGAAAGAGAGAAAATAAGTCAAGGCAAAGACATTTATTGGCTTACCCCGGGATGGATGAAATACCGCCATTATGTATATCAGGGTTGGGACAAAGGTTTAGCCAATGAGAATTTCCCAAAACACACTGGGGGAGCAATTATGTTAGATGCTATAGGATTTTATGATAAGGTTATGGAAAACGACCCTGAAAAAATTCTGGAGTTCTCTGACTGGATGGGGATTCCGATAGAACCCTACAGGGTCTCCTTAAATCGATTGAAAAGCTTGCTTTTAGAACAAACTGGCTAAAAGGAGAAGGATAAATGAGCCTAAAACCACTTTTAGAAGCGGGAAAGTTTGTCATAACGGCTGAGGTCGGTCCGCTGAAGGGAACTGACACCACCGAGATAAATGAGGTGGCTCAGCTTTTGCGGGGAAGGGTGGATGCCGCCAATGTTACCGACCAGCAAAGCTCGGTGATGAGGTTGGGCTCACTGGCTACCTGCCATCTGCTAAAAGAAGACGGGCTTGACCCCGTATTTCAAGTGACCTGCCGGGATAGAAATCGATTGGCTTTGCAGTCAGACCTGTTGAGTGCCTGGGTCCTGGGGATTGAGAACGTCCTGGCTATCACCGGTGATTTACCCTCCCTTGGCGACCATCCTCAAGCCAAGCCAGTTTATGATTTAGATTCGGTGCAGCTCCTGTGGACTATACAAAAGTTAAACGAGGGTTACGATATGGTGGGCAACGAGCTTAAGGGCAAGCCCGATCTTTTCCCGGGGGCAGTGGTCAACCCCGGGGCTGATACTGAGGCTGCCTTTGAACTACAACTGATTAAGATGGAGAAAAAAATCGGGGTCGGGGCTAAATTCTTCCAAACTCAAGCCATCTTTAATGTTGATACCTTCGCTAAATTTATGAAGCGGGTAGAGGGACTTAATATTCCTATCCTAGCTGGGATAATACCCCTGAAATCGGCTGGTATGGCTCGATTTATGAATAAAAATGTCGCCGGTGTCTCGGTACCCGAAGAGCTAATTGACCAGATGTCCAAGACTGAAGATAAAGTCCAAACCGGGATAGAAATTGCGGCTAACCTAATCAAGGAGCTTAAGGGTATGTGTCAGGGGGTGCACATTATGCCTATCGGCTGGGAGAAAAAGGTGCCAGCGATATTAGACGCCTCTGGACTGTGAAAATTACCCGGTCAAAAAGGACATTTAACCTGGTTTCGAGATGAAAAACGAGGATTCAGCGTTACCCACTGAGGGTTCTTATCAGGGATATGACCTTGCTTATAAGCTTGCCGGTGAGCAACTGACCAAGATTGATGATATAGAGCAGCAATGCCGTAAAAGTGGCGCCCGGTATCTAGAAATAGATTCTCAACCGGTTATCCTCCTTGAATATCTAAACCAATCATATCAAGTCACCTTACCCCATGTTGACATTACCCTGGTCGATAGCCCAGAGGCAGTGCCGATAGGGGACAAGGTTCTAATACTCCACTATTTAACCCTAGCCAAGGGCACCCCCATTGCCAATAAGATGATTACCTTTAAGGAACTGCCGGAGGGGGCTAACTACTTCCCAACATTCTCCAAGAGAACTATAGAACCCCTTTTAGACCACTTTGGTCAGGAGCCCCATCGGCTGGTAGATGCCGCCGACAAGCTGGGTGGTTATAAAGTGGACTATGGTGATGTGGCGGTAACCATCAATGCTTTCCGCTATGCCCCGATAACTCTGGTCTTATGGCGGGGTGATGAGGAATTTGCTCCTGCAGGAAGCATAATTTTTGACGCTACCATCTCCGATTACCTGTCCACCGAGGACATAACTGTGCTTTGTGAAACTATAACCTGGAAGCTGGTCAAATCAGATTAATATTAAGATTGTTTAGCAACCTATCCCCCTGACCCCCTTCCCTTAATAAGGGAAGGGGGAGTGCAGGTAAGAGAGGGGCTTCGCCCCTCTCTAGAATCTCTTCCCCCGTGATAGGAATATATATCCGTATTACGGAGAGTCAAAGGGAGGCGGAGCCTCCCTTATATAACCAATTCCCCCTCCCTTTATAAGGGAGGGGGATAAAGGGGGTGGGTTAATAAATATCTAAGGGGTGAGGTTAATAAATAACCAGATTAGTATTAACCGCCAGCCGAACTGCCATCTCGCTCAATTCTTACTGCGCAGACCTTGAGCTCGGGGATTTTAGCTACCGGGTCAAGGGCAGGGTTAGTCAGCATGTTGGTCGGGCTTTCAGCAAAATGAAAGGTCATAAAGACTACCCCCAATGGTGAAACCTCAGTCACCTTGGCTTTAGCCACTACCTCCCCCCTCCGTGAGATGACCTTCACCATTTCACCATCAGCAACACCTAAAGCTGAGGCATCCCCAGGGTTTATCTCCACCAGTCCTTCGCCCAGGAGTATATTTAGCCCTTTCACCTTCCGGGTCACGGTACCAGTATGGAAATGATAAAGGCTTCGCCCAGTGGTCAGTATTAGGGGATACTCACTATCAGGAAGCTCCATAGGTGGCTTATACTCCAGAGGTATAAACTGCCCCTTGCCCCTGGTGAACTGCCGGGTGTGGAGGATAGGTGTCCCCGGGTGTTTTTGGGTAGGGCAGGGCCACTGTAAGCCGCCATTATCCAAGCGGCGATAGGCAATGCCGCCATAGCTGGGAGTAACACTGGTAATCTCATCCATAATCTGAGACGGATGTTTAAAATCAAAGCCTTTGCCACCCATTCTCCGAGCAATCTGGCAGGTAATCCACCAGTCAGGCCTGGAGTCACCTACGGGCTCTATCGCCTTCCTCACCCGCTGCACCCTCCGCTCGGTATTGGTGAAGGTGCCATCCTTCTCGGCGAAGCTTGCCGCCGGCAGAACCACATCAGCCATCTGAGCCGTCTCGGAGAGGAAAAGGTCCTGAACCACAAAGAAATCCATCTCTTTCAGCTCCTCCATGTGATGAGCGCAAGGCTCGCTCAACACCGGGTTCTCCCCCACCAGGTAGATAGCCTTTATCTGGCGCTGGCAAGCAGCCTCAAAGATTTCAGTAAGGGTTAGTCCTGGAGATGGATTCAGGCTACATCCCCAGGCAGCCTCAAATTTCTCCCTGATAGCCGGGTTGGCTACTGCCTGGTAACCAGGATATACATCAGGTAGAGCACCAAGGTCGCAAGCACCCTGCACATTGTTCTGACCCCGCAGCGGATTAACCCCGGTTGATGGCTTACCGATATTCCCGGTGAGCATTGCCAGGTTGGCAGTAGCTATTACATTATCCGTGCCGTGGGAGTGCTGGGTGATGCCCATAGCATAGAGGATGGAGGCAGGCTTATTAGTAGCATATATCCTGGCGGCCTCAGCTATCTTGTCTTTAGCCACCCCGGTAATGCCTTCTACAGTATCCAGGTCAAAGCTTTTAAGCGACTCCTTGAAGGCGTCAAAATTCTCACACCGCGCCTCAATAAATGCTGAATCGAGTAGTCCCTCATCCACTATAACCCGCATCATCCCCATAAGTAAGGCAACATCGGTGCCGGGCTTATGCGACAACCATAAATCAGCCAAACGAACCAAGTCAATCTGGCGAGGGTTAGCCACAATGAGTTTTGCCCCGTGGCGCACCGCCTTCACTACCTGCAGCCCAATCACGGGATGAGCTGAGGTAGTGTTGGTGCCGATAGCCAGGATACAACCAGCATCGCCAATCTCGTTTATGGAATTGGTCATAGCCCCGGCGCCAAAGCTCTGACCCAAGCCGGCGACAGTGGAAGCGTGACATAACCGGGCGCAGTGGTCAACATTGTTAGTCCCCAGCACTACTCGAGCCAATTTCTGAATAACATAGTTTTCCTCATTGGTGCACTTGGCTGAGGAGACCACCGCCACCTCATCCGGGCTATATTGGGCTAGCTTACTGGCAACCAGGTCTAGTGCCTCGTCCCAGCTTGCCTCAGTAAGTTCTCCATTTCGCCGTATCAGGGGAGTGGTTAAGCGCTCAGGGTGATGAACGAATTCAGCGATGCCAAAGCGACCTTTAACGCAAAGGCTACCCTTGTTGACGCCTTCTCTATTGCCACGAACCCCTATCACCTGCTCATTACGAATACCGAGATAAATCCCACAGCCAACGCCGCAATAAGGACAGGTAGTAGCTACTTCCCGGGTCGGTGGCTTGGCATCTTTAACCGCCAGGGCACCAACCGGGCAATGGGCAACGCACTCCCCGCAGGAGACACAATTTGAGTCCAGCAAAGGCCCGTCATCAAAGGTAGCCACCTTGCTGGCATAGCCACGAAAGGCTAAGGTAATAGCCCCCACCCCCAGAACCTCCTCACATATACGCACGCACTTCCCGCAAAGAATACAATAATTAGGGTCACGGTCGAAGAAGGGGTTGCTGGTATCAACAGGCAACAACCTGGTTGTCTTGCGGAAGCGTTGCTGGGTAATGCCGAGATAGGCAGCCACCTTCTGCAAATCGCATTGCTGATTTTTGGGACAGGTGAGACAATCACTGGGGTGGTCAGCGATAAGCAACTCTACAGTAGTCTGGCGCACCTTGTTAACGGCCGGTGTCTCGGTGTGGACTACCATCCCATCAGCCGCTGGCATAGTGCAGGCGGTGACTAAACCACGCCGCCCCTCAATTTCAACAACGCAAAGGCGACAGGCGGCATACGGCTCCAGGTCAGGGTCAGAACACAGGGTGGGAATATAAATACCCGCCGCCTCGGCTGCCTCCAGCACCATCATTCCCTTCCTCGCCTCAACCACCTGGCCATTAATAGTTAATTTGATTTTATCCAAGGCAAACTCCCTATTACTCCTTCTCCTCGAGGTCACACCTCAGGCACCGCTTCGCCTCTTCAATTGCTGCCTCTTCACTCAGTCCCAGTTCCACATTGGCAAAGCTACTAAGTCGCTGCTCAAGGGGGAGGGTAGGTATTGGTGGTCGTCGTTTCTCCTCCTCAGCTTCCTCAACAAGGGCAATTTCGCCTTCCGGTGGTGCCAGGATTTCATCAATTATGCCTGTGCCACCCAGGTATTTGTCTATAGAGATTGCCGCCTGCCTGCCGGTAGCAACTGCCTCAATGACGGAGGCAGTTCCAATCACGGCATCACCAGCGGCAAAGACACCTTCCCTTGTGGTGGCCAGGGTATCAGGGTCAACTTGAATAGTATTCCCTCGACCCGTAGTTAAGCCGAACTGGGCAGGAATCTCGGGACGCTGACCGATGGCAAAGATGACAGTATCTGCCGGCAGAATATGCTCTGAACCTTCAATAGCGTCAATACGAACCCTTCCCTCCTGGTCAAACTCAAATGACCGCACATCAAGGCATTCAACGCCACTAATATGCCCGTCGTCACTCACAATCCTAGTAAAAGTACGGGCGGGGTGGATAACAATACCCTCTTCCTCCCCCTGCTCAATCTCATCAGAGACAGCCGGCATATCATCCCTAGACTCCAGACAGGCCATATGGACTTCACTGGCACCCAGGCGGCGGGCAACACGGGCGCAATCGAAGGCAACATTGCCACCCCCCAGCACCACCACCCTTTCTCCCACCTTGACCTCCTTGCCCAGATTCACATCCCGTAGAAAGGGTATATTAACCAACACCCCATCAAGGTCGGCACCGGGAATAGGCAGCTTTTGACCCCGGTGAGTACCAACAGCTACCAGAATGGCACTATAGTCTTGCTCCAGGAGCTCATCTAGTGAGTCCACCTTTATATTTGTCCTGATATCAACCCCCACGCTTTTTATCTCTTCAATCTCAGCCTTGAGTACGTCCTTGGGCAGTCGGTAGTCAGGGATACCAATTCGCATCATACCCCCTGGCTCAGGTAACGCTTCAAAAACAGTCACCGAGTGCCCCAGTTTAGCCAGGTAATAGGCGGCTGTCAGTCCCGCTGGTCCCGAGCCGATAATAGCCACCCGCTTACCGCTGGCAGGAGCAATCCTAGAGTTTTGCCTCCATAGTCCGGTATCATGCTCAACAGCCACCCGATGGAGCACCCGAATACCAATAGTCTCATCAAGCTCACCCCGCCGACACCTGGTCTCGCAAAAATGAAGGCAAACATAGCCACAAACTAAGGGGAAGGGTATCTTCTCTCGGATTACAGCTACTGCCTCACCAAACCTGCCCTCAGCGATAAACCGAATATGGCGAGGCACATCTATACCGGCAGGGCAAAGGTGGCTGCATGGTGCGGTGACCAACCCTTTACACACTGCGGCTCGGCAGTAGTGTTTCTTAATATGTTCCTCATACTCATCCCGGAAGTAGCGAATAGTAGTCAGCACCGGGTTAGGCGCTGTCTGTCCTAAGCCGCAGAGTGAGCCACTTTTGATTACCTCAGACAGGTCGATAAGTAAATCAATGTCTTCAAGCTTACCTTTACCATTGGTGATATCCTCCAGGATATCCAGCATCTGCTTTGTGCCCAGACGGCAGGGAACGCACTTGCCACAGGACTCAGCCTGAGTAAAGGCAAGAAAGAACCTGGCTAGGTCAACCATGCAGGTATCTTCATCAGCAACTACCATTGCCCCCGAACCCATTATGGAACCAGCCTGAGTCAAGGACTCATAATCTACCGGTAGGTCAAGCATACTGGCTGGCAAGCAACCGCCCGATGGTCCCCCGGTTTGCACTGCCTTAAACCGCTTACCTCTAGCAATTCCGCCACCAATCTCATAGATAATGTCCCGCAACGGGATTCCCATTGGCACCTCTATTAGTCCCGTTCTGGCTATCTTACCAGCCAGAGCAAAGGTCTTAGTCCCCTTACTTGTCTCGGTGCCAAAACTGGAATACCACTCAGCCCCCTTGTGCAATATCACCGGGACATTACCCCAGGTCTCCACATTATTAATCAGGGTCGGCTTATCCCATAAGCCATGCTCAGCCAGATGAACATACTTGGAACGAGGTTGACCTCGTTTACCCTCCAGCGAAGCCACCATGGCACTGGTCTCGCCACAAACGAAGGCACCAGCACCCTGCATTATCTTCATCCGAAAACTAAAGCCGGAGCCGAGTATGTTATCCCCCAGTAAGCCATATTCTTTCATTTGCTTTAAGGCAATCTCAAGCCGCTCAATAGCTAGCGGATACTCTGCCCGGCAATAGATATAGCCTTGAGTCGCTCCGATGGCATAGGCGCCAATAACCATGCCTTCTAACACGGTATGAGGGTCACCCTCCAATAGTGCCCTGTCCATAAAGGCACCTGGGTCACCTTCATCGGCATTGCAGATAAGGTATTTCTCTCCACCCGGCGCCCGTCGGCAGAATTCCCACTTCCGGCCGGTAGCAAAGCCAGCCCCTCCCCGCCCTCGCAAGCCTGATTTCTTTACCTCTTCAATCACATCTTCAGGGCTCATCCCCAGCGCCCTGACCAGACCACTATAACCACCTCGAGCAATATAGTGGTTGATGTTCTGAGGGTCAATGAGCCCGCAATTGCGCAGTGCTATACGCACCTGAGGTTTAAGCATGGGTAGTTCAAAAAGCCTGGGGATGCCATCAACACTGCCATCACCAAGGGTGCCTAGAGCCAGGTCAGGGCGAGGGTTATCATTAACAATATAATCCTCTACTAGCTGGGGAACAATTTCCGGGGTAACATTACCATAACAGATACGAGGACGATTTGGCTTGGCAATATCCACTAAAGGCTCAGCGTAGCAAAGCCCGATACAGCCAACCTGGATGATAATAGCCTCAATACTATGCTTGGCTAGTTCCGACTTAATAACCTCAAGTACAGTGAGGGCACCGGACGCCCGACCACAGGTAGCAGTCCCAATATAAATACAGGGTTTATCGCTGTGCTCCAGGGCGTCCCATTCTGATATTGCCTGATTTCTTATCTCGTCAAAGGTCACTATGGCACCTTACCACAGATGCTACTTAGTATCAGCCAAAATCTGCCCCACTTTAGCCGTCGTCATTCGACCGTAGACGGTTTTGTTAATCACCACTACCGGGGATAAGGCACATGAACCAAAACAAGCCACCGTTTCTAAACTATACTCAAAGTCATCAGTGGTCTCTCCCGGCTTAATACCCAACCGCCTCTCCACCTCACGGAGGATGCGTGCCCCTCCTCGTACATGGCAGGAAGTCCCCCGGCATACCTTGACCATACTCTTACCGCTGCGGGTGAGCCTAAACTGGGCATAGAAGGTGCTCACTCCATAAACAGTGCTCTCGGGTAAGCGCAGAAACTTGGCGATTCCCTGCATCACCTCTCTAGGCAGATAGCCAAACCTCTCTTGCGCTTCCTGGAGGATAGAGATAAGTTCGCCACTCTCACCCTTATATTGCGATAATATATTATCTAGTTGTTCCTTGACATCAGGCTCCATCTAGTAGTCCCTCTGCGGCTTAAAAGGGGGTTACCCTAACCTACCTCATAGCTTTGACAGCAAGCTCGGCCGCATTTACCAGTTGATAGACAATCGGTGATGCTGTTAAGCAAGGTTGGGTTCCCATCTGAAACAGGACAATATCATAAGCGGTCATATGACTCTGAATACAAGCACTAATAATATTTACCAGTTCACCTACGCCTGTGCCTCCTGAGACTCCACCGCCGAGAAGTAGACCATCACCCCGGGAGAACACGAGCTTTATTTTGGTCGCGGCTGCTCCTGGTATGCTTCCGGGATGCCTATCGGCGGCTGTTGACTCACCTATTACCACATCAAAGCCCTCTCGCTTGGCCATTGCCTCGGTTAAGCCAGCACAGCCAAAGGCTCGCTCGCCAATTACTGTCGAGAAGACACCTATTGCTCCGGGGTTAGTATAGCGTTTATTAAAGAGATTGACACCGGCTATTCTGGCCTCAGTACAGGCAATAGATGCCAGCATAAGGCGGCTTACCCTGCCGCTAAAGAAGGAAAACTTTTCGGCGCAGTCGCCGCAGGCAAATACATCAGCATCAGTAATGGTTTGCATATATCGGTCAACCTGAATTGCCCTGGTTGGCCCTATTTGGAACCCGGCTTTCTTAGCCAATTCAGTATTCGGTGTCGCCCCCACGCCAACGATAACCACATCAGCCTTTAGCTCTTCGCCACCCGATAACCTAACACCGCTAACCTTGTTATCACCAAGGACGGCTTCCACCCTTTTATTAACCAGTAGTTTAACGCCCCTTTCGGTGAGCATATTCTCAGCCTCAGCGCAGAACTCCTCATCAAGGGCTAGTTGTAAGCAATGGGGAAGTATCTCAACGATGGTTACATTACAAGTGCGATTTTTCTTGCACTCGTCAGCGAACTCGACGCCAATGAAACCGCCTCCGATTACCACAATGTCCCTAGCCCCACTAATCACATCTAACATGTTCTTCAGATAGGCAACATCCTTCTTTGCCGTAAAGGCATTCTCCTTGTCTAAACCAGGAATAGGCAAAACTACGGGCAAAGAACCTGTAGCCAGGACGAGCTTTTCATAGCCGACCGTATCTCCACCAGCCAGGGAAACACCTTTTTTCTCCCTGTCTATATCTACTGCCTCAGCCTTAATCAGCTCAATACCATTCTTATCCAGCAGGGCATCAGGAATCAGATTCTTTTCCGGAGCGCCTACGGTGCCAAAAATATAAGGTATGCCACACGGGACCAATACCTGCTCCTCCTTGCGGATTAGAACTACACCCTTTTCTGGATATCGCCGGCGGCAACTTATTCCAGCCACTGGGCCGGCGGCGCTCCCGCCAATGATGACTACGTCAGCCTTTTTCAACTCGACCTCCTTCTATACTAAATCTTGTCTAGGTTCTCCCAGCCAAAGGCTATTATACTAACCAATATAGGGGTTGTAAACCTTCACGTCTATTAAGTGGTCCCGTCACTGGGTAACGAGAGCACATTGGTGGTATAGTGGTAGCTGCCGACTATTATGTTGGGCAGCGTCTCCTAGTGTACCGGCAGCAACAAGAGCTAGGCAAAGCTAGGCTGAAGTCTATCTTAGCTTTAAGGAGATAGGATTGATAAATCACTCTTATAAGCTTTTAGTAGTAGATATCGACGGCACGCTACTAGGTAGGGACGGAAACATTCTACCTGAGGATAGGGAAGCATTGGCCAGAGCTTGTGACTCGGGGATAAAGGTTTCTTTATCTACCGGGCGAGCCGCTCAAGCCTGCTGGAGCCTTATTAGCCAATTGGCATTAGATAACTATCACATATTCTTTGATGGTGCTTTAGTCAGCAACCTCGCCCAAAATGAGGAAGTTTATGTTCAACCCCTTAGTAAGGCGGTAGTGAAGCAAGCGGTTGAATTTGCTCATTTAAATGATATAAACATTGATTTGTATTCTACGACCCATTATTTTATCGAGCGGGAAACATGGTCATCTATCACTCACCGCGATTTCTTCGGCATCAAGCCTACCTTAGTAGATTTCACCAATCTGTGGGAGCGGGAGAGGATTATTAAAGGGGGACTGGTAGCCACCTCGCCTCAAGAAGCAGCTAAAGCTAGAAATTTCCACCTCAGGTTCAATGATAGCCTCCACTTTTCCTGGGTAAGAACACCAGCCTATCCCGGAGTCGACTTTATCAATGTAGTTGCCCCTGGGGTGTCTAAAGGAAAAGCCCTGAAAGCATTAACTTCACATTTGGGGATAGCTTTGACTGAGGTTATAGCCATAGGCGACGGGACTAATGATATCCCCCTCCTTGCCCTGGCCGGTATAGGTATTGCTATGGGTAACGCCCCCGCCGAGGTCAAGGCAGCCGCCGACTATATAACCCTTGATGTTGACCGTGGTGGTATAGCCGAATCTATTCAAAAATTTTTGTTGTAAGATTGCACAATTTGGCTATTTGTTGCCGGCACCGTCAAGGGGTTCACGTTTATTCTAGGGCATCAACTTAGTCCCGAAAAACGAGTTGACTCAGGTCCCAACATGTGAAACAATCTTAAAATCACCTATCGCTGTA
>Ga0307431_1000340_pt1 | contig 33221 bp, 29 predicted proteins | sample SalMarWE160170MG_FD_202155 | JGI IMG/M metagenome (GOLD analysis project Ga0307431, IMG submission 202155) | Salt marsh sediment microbial communities from the Plum Island Ecosystem LTER, Massachusetts, United States - WE1603-170 | ecosystem: Environmental > Aquatic > Marine > Intertidal zone >...
TGGAGAAATAAAGATTTCAAAACGGGATATCTTTAAACCCCTTAAAGGAGAAATACTTCCATACAAAACGTAAAATAGAGAGAAAAGACATGGCAGCTCTAAAAAGAAAAGTAGAGGCAATAAAGCAAAAGAAGCTTAAAAAAGAAATGGAGAAAAAAGAAAAACGAAAGCATTGGTACCAATAATGGAGAGTTAAAACTCCATTAATTTGACTTATAATGCAAAGGTAGTATGACTATCAAACATTCGAATCAAAAAAGACTGTTGACAATTATTTAATATAGTAAAAATGCATTTCATTTTTCAGAGCGCAATTAATTAAATTGGAATATGGGATGGAAGATGGTTTGCACAATAGTAATTTATTTGCTAATTGGGGAAATTCAGATGCATACCCCAAAGGTTCTCAGATTTTGGCTTCTTAGGAGGGTACCATGAAAAAAGAGGCTGACGTCGTTAAAGAATTGAGAGAATTCGAAAAATCTGGAAAATTAAGTAGCGTTGCCAGAAACACCGACAAAGAGACATTTCAGAAATTTGAACCCATTGATGACTCTTTAAATGGCGATTTGGAAAAAGAAGAGACTTTTGGTCATTTAGATGAAACATATTCATTTAGTAATGAGTATGGCGAACTATACGAAAAATTAGTGGAAAATTCGTTAGAGGGCATCTTGATTATCGATTTTAAGGGCAAGATTCTCTTTGCAAATCCTGCAATTGCAAAGATATTTGGATTTAAGCATGCTAAAGAAACCGTTGGTAAGAGTGCATTTGATTTTGCCGATCCAAAGTATCATAAAAGGGCAATCAAAGACCAGATTTCAGTAAGAATGGGAAATGGAGGAGTTTTAAACACATACAAGGCGGTGACCGCTTCTGGTAAAGAAATATGGGTTGAAGTAATAGGTTGCAAAATAAAGCATAGTGGAAAAACAGCTAACGTAGTATTTATCCGAGATGTCACTACGCGCCAAAAAACCTGGAGCGAACTGACAAAACTTGGTAACAAATACAAAGCTCTAGCCGAAATGTCTTCAGATGCGGTTCTAACAATTGACCCACTTGGTAGGTTGACTTATGTAAACCATTCCTTTGAAAAAATGTGTGAAATAAAGCAAGATCAAATAGTGGGAACTCCTTTTAGAGATTATCTTTCGGACGAGTCAATTTATCTTTTTCAGCAAATTTTCATTGATGTAAGAAAGAATAATCAAATAATAGAAAATGTGAAACTAGAACTTGCTCACGGACGCAAAGGTATTACTCCCATTGAAGTCAGTCTTGCTCCGTTGAAAAATAGCAATAATAAATTTACTGAGATGGTATGCACAGTACATGACATCACTGAACATGATAGAATGGAGGAGGAACTGAAGAAATCTGAGCGGCTTAAAACTGAGTTTATGAACATCGCTGCTCATGAGCTAAAATCTCCAATTATTCCAATCAAGGGATATCTTGAGTTAATTACATCAGATGAAGATACAAACGAAAAGACAAAAAAATGGGGGAAAATCAGTCTTAGAAACACTGAAAGGCTTCTGAAATTGGTTAACGATATTTTGGATGTTTCAAGGTTTGACAGCGATACTATGACATTCAATATGGAAAAGCTAAATCTTGTTGAGATTCTTGATGAAATTACAGAGGATATGAAACCGGCTATTGGAGACAAGAAGTTAGCTTTTATCACCCATATACCCAAGAGATTACCCTACATACTAGGCGACCGATACAGACTGGAGCAAGTGTTAAAAAATCTAGTAACAAATGCCATAAAGTTTACCGACCAGGGATCTATAAGTATCATGGCAAAAGAAGAAGAAAAACAGATTTTAATTTCAGTTGAAGATACAGGGATTGGTATTGCGAATGCAGAATTAAAGAAGATTTTTACAAAGTTCTATCAAGCATATACTAGCAATGATCGTAAAAGCGAGGGTACCGGACTAGGGTTGTTTATATGCAAAGAGATTATTACAAAACACAATGGCAAAATATGGGCAGAAAGTAAATCAGGCAAAGGCAGTAAATTTGTAATGGAAATTCCCCATATCTGAAAACTTTTAAAAGAAACTCTCAGGGGGCGTAATAAATTAGAAAAAAATGTCCAAAATGTGGATCTAAAGCAGTAAGGCTCTATCAAAACAAAAGTATAAATAAAAAGAGAAAATGGATACCCATTGCATGGTATTGCACAAACTGCTCACATGTCTACAAGATAGCATTGGACACACTCATATACAAAATGGGAGATAACGAGTACAAAGATTTTTTTAATATGAAATGCCCAAACTGCTCTCTCAAATTGGTAAGAGTTTATATACATAAAAACCCAAAACATGGTAAGCAGCAATGGATTTCAGTAGGCCGGTACTGTACAAGATGCAAATATGTTTGGATGGATAAAAAACCACAAGAAACAACGATTCGAACTGTACCGCATGAATAAATTTTTGAAAACACTTGATGTGTTTTTCCTAAATCATTAAATATAGGTAGATGTTTAGGGCAAATCATAAAATTGAAGGAAATTCAAACATGAAACGCAGTTCACGAGTATGGAAGAAAAAGGGGAAAATGCGCTGGAAATGGCGGAAAAAACGAATGAGACGCGAAAAAAAGAGTAGACGTAAGTAAAATAATATGGGAGCATGGTGTAACCCGGCATCATTGTGGGCTCCAGTTAGGTATGATTAAAAGTGGGTCGTCTGATTTATGATGAGTAACTGGAGCGATGACCTGAGAAGAGACCCGCCGATCTGGGTTCAAATCCCAGTGCTCCCATCCAACACATAATTTGAAAAAGGTGAAATAAGATATGAATATAATGAATATGATAAACATCAATACAAAAAACTTTAACGTGTATACAATACTTGCTTTATTGGCCCTTATTGCCGGGACTCTTTTTTATATCTCGTGGGTCGTTAGATTTCCAGACGCATGGGCAGATATTGGAGTATACTCAATAACAATAGTATTTGTTTTATCTGGAATACTTGGCATTCTGTTGACTCTTTATGAAAAACCTGAAGAAACAGATTAGATCATATTCCACGTAAGAACAGGATTCTTGGTAGCACCCACCTCATCAACACGTTTAACTGGTGTATTATTGGGTGCATTTTTTACAACTTCCGGCTCTTCATTTGCAATTTTAATTAAAGCATCTACATAGCGATCAAGGTCCAGTTTTGACTCTGATTCGGTAGGCTCAATCATCAATGCCTCTTTTACAATAAGCGGAAAATAAATCGTCGGTGGATGAAACCCGTGATCCAAAAGTCGTTTGGCAACGTCCATTGCTCTGACGTTCTTTTCTTGTTTCAATTGCTCACAACTTAAAACAAACTCATGTTTTCTTAGCGCCTTATAAGGCAACCCATATTTCCCTGAATCAAGTATTTTTTTCTTCATATAGTTTGAATTTAAAACAGCAATTTCAGAAGTTTCTTTCAAACCATCCCTACCCATCATAAGGAGGTAGACATATGCCTTAAGTAGAACTGAAAAGTTCCCATAAAATCCCTTGATTTTTCCAATTGATTCAGTTGCATCATAATCAAAGAAAAAACCTTTCTTGTTTTTACATAATCTGGGCACAGGCAGAAACTTTTCTAGCTTTGTTTTTACACCTACTGGACCACTACCAGGCCCTCCTCCACCATGAGGTGTTGAAAAGGTTTTATGCAGATTAAGATGAACAATATCAAAACCCATATCCCCTGGTCGTGCCTTTCCCATTATAGCATTCATATTGGCACCATCATAATACAGTAAAGCACCGGCGTCATGCACAAGTCTAGATATCTCAAGGATTTTATTTTCAAAAATACCAAGCGTATTGGGATTTGTAAGCATAAAACAAGCAGTTTTTTCAGATAAAGTCTTCTCAAGTATATCCAAGTCAACAGTCCCATTCGTTGTCGATGGGATTTCCACTAACTTGTATCCTGCCATAGTCACACTTGCAGGATTTGTACCATGTGAAGTATCTGGCAATATCACTTCGTTTCTTTCAAAATCGCCATTTGATTCATGAAACGCCCTTGCCAGGAGCATACCTAAAAATTCACCATGAGCCCCAGCTGCAGGTTGAAGCGTAAAATAATCCATACCGGTTATCTCACAAAACATTCGCTCTAATTCAAACATGATCTGAAGATTTCCCTGTGCCGTAGATTCATTTTGAAGCGGATGGGTACTAGCAAAGCCATCCCACGATGCAATTTCTTCACAAATTTTAGGGTTATATTTCATAGTGCAAGAACCAAGAGGGTAGATTCCAGAATCAATGCCATAGTTCATCTGACTAAGATGATGAAAATGACGTACAACCTGCGTCTCATCAATATTTGGGATGTTGACTTTTTCTTTTCGTTTTAGAGGGTCAGGCAGTAATTTTGGAGTTTTACTTTTTTCCTTTTTGGATTTCATCAATTCATTTAGCAGTGGCTCATCATAAGCAGCAGATCTATACATTGGATACCTCCTCTAGTGCAGATACAAGTTTTTCGCGATCTTCGTCGCTATGCATTTCAGAGATGCCAAAAAGCATGTAATTTTTAAGTTCAGGATACCATCGATCAACAATCAAACCACCCTGAATGTCTTTTTTCAGCAAGCCCTTATTGATCTGATTTGCATCCTTACTAGATTTGATCAGACATTCATTAAAATGAATCCCTGTAAACGCCTTTTCAAAGCCATCCACGGATTCGATATCTTCAGCAAGTTTCTGCCCATTTTCAAAATTAATTCTACTAAGCTCCTCCAAGCCATCGCTGCCGAGCCACGAAAGATAGGTTGTAGCAGCAAGAGCACATAAACCTTCATTTGTACAAATATTGCTTGTAGCTCTACCACGTCTAATATGCTGCTCCCTTGTTTGAAGAGCCATACAAAAAGCCCGTTTGCCCTCACTATCTTCAGTCAGACCAACAACTCGCCCGGGAATCTGCCGCAAAAATTCTTTCTTACATGCAAAAATGCCTAAACTTGACCCGCCAAAATCCATCGGGTTGCCAAAAGATCTTCCTTCACCGATAACAATATCTGCACCATAATCTCCAGGACTCTTAGTTATACCAAGTGAGATTGGGTCAACACCAACAACAAAAAGAGAACCTGCGTCCTCTGCAATCTTGCTGATTTCATGTACATCATCTTCAAAAATGCCAAAGAAGTTCGGGTTTTCCAAGTATATACCAGATACGTCTTCATCAATATGTTCTCTTAGTTCTTTCAAATCTATTTTTCCGGTTTTTTTATCATATAGGATTTCTTTGACTTTTATCTCTGGGCCCTTAGCATAATTCTTCAAAACAGATTTCTTTTCCCAAGAAATATTTTGGGGAATTAAAAAGGTTTTTTTTCTTTTAACCCGTGTGCACATTAAAGCCGCTTCACTAAGTGCAGTAACACCATCATATAACGAACAGTTAGCAATATCCATGCCAGTAAGTTCTGAAATCATGCTTTGATACTCAAACATCGATTGAAGGAAACCTTGGGAGGCTTCAGATTGATATGGCGTATATGCCGTATAAAACTCTGATCGTGAGGTAACAGATCTAACAACAGATGGTACGTAGCGAGGTTTGATTCCTCCACCAGTAAAGCAAGGCATATCGTAAAAAGTTTTATTTTTACATGCTATCTTTCTTAGCTTCTGGTTTGTTTCCTGCTGTGATAAACCCTTGGGTAAATTCAACTCTTTTACACTTATTTTTTTAGGAATATCTGAAAACAATTCTTTGATATTATTCAAGCCCATCTCTTTTAGCATTGAGTCTTTTATAGACGAGTTCGGGATAAACTTCATATCTTCCCCATGCACGGTAACAACCAAATATTAAAGAAACTTATGGAATCAATACGAGCGTGTAACATACAAAAGTCATATTATCTCTAACTGACAGAAATTATCTATTTCAAATGCTCGTTACCAATAGAAGTAAATGTCTACCCCCTAAACGAATCAATCGTTGAAAATGAGGGATTGACTAATTTTGGTTTAGCATTGCTGGACAAACATCACCTCACGAAGGTGGTGTCACCTATCAACTCAACATATGGAAAAGTAATCATAAGTTTAAGATGATCATACTATTGCTGAATCAACCATTAATAAAATAATCAATAAGTGACAGAGTCATATTTTCTTTAAAAGCATATTTACCCCTGTCCCCAGGGATACCGATATCTTTCCACACAATAACTACCAGTGGTTTCGGAGGTTAAATTAACTGAGAATGTGAGTTTTTCATCATCTGGCCCCACGTATGGCTCACTTATTTGGATGGTATATTTCCCAGGAGTAATATTTTGAATTTTATAGTAGAGATCGAATAAGCAGAGACAATCACAAAGACCGGAAATTTCAATTTCATCGATAGTGATAGTGGAATTGCTAAAGCCGATGTTTGCTGTGATTTCTGGGCAACAATTAAATCCCGCATTAACATGTTTTAGTAAAAGTTCGCTTTCACCATCATATTGATATTCTACACAGTCCATTGAAGAAGATTGATCAGAATCCGCCTCCTTACAATCTGAATGATTAACGAGTTTTCCTGACGGATTGGTTTTATCTTGTTCAATTTCAAGGATTTTTACGACAGTACCCCACACATGAATGCTCGTCTGATTTTCCAATATCTTCAATACATAACTGACTTTTAGTTCATCCTCTTGGAACTTCGTAGGTAAATTAATTGGATCATAATACTTTCCATCATCACCTATAATTCCATAAAATCCTCCTTCGAGATCGATGTACTGAACTTCACCTGCTCCAACTACTATACCTCTCTCTTCACAACCACTTAATACAACACTTACAAACAGAACAGCCACTCCAATTATTAAAAACTGTTTTTTCATAACAATTCTTCCCAGATCACATAATTATAAACGCCTCTCATATATAAGCATTTTTAATACAATTCATGTGAAAAAGCAGTGGATGCCAATCAGGAGAATTATGGCCTGTGTTCCTCAAATTCTAATAGGATGAAAATCCAAATTTATGATTTACAAAAAGCCCCGTTCTTCTTTTGTATGAAGAAAACTAATCTGTAAATCAAATCACTGCCTTTCTGATATTTATTGTTGTTTCTAGTTGATGCCTCAACATTGATATCGATTTTGCCTTAATCTGCAAAACCATGGCCGTTCACTATGCATCTATTCTAAAATTGTAAATAATTTTGGTAAAAGTATATAAAACGCTATTCGCATAAAGTTCATTGAAATTATATAATAGAGCATAAAATGAGAAAAGCATCCACATTGCTATGCTATTATTATGTCAACAGAAAAATGCCTGAGAAATACAAATGAAAAAAATTTGTAAGAAAAAACACTTAGAGAGAATTAAAAATCTTAAAGGATTATGGTTTCACATAGTAGGAATTGCCTGTCTGATATGGTTTTTGATAAGAGTGGTCCCCGCACCTCACAGATCGCAGTATCCATGTCAGCAAATTTCCATTCCCATTGCACTAGGATATGTTGCTTTTTGGGGAGTCTTGTTCTCCGGACTCTTTACATGGATAAAAAAAGTTAGATTTAAAACTGCAGCAGTCGTGCCCACCATTTTAGCTGTTTTTGTAATTGCTTTTACTATCTCAGGGATGGTATTTGCAGGCAATTATTTCAATACCGGCTCTGAATCAGATCCATGGACTCCTATCCCTAATGACCCTATTGGAACTCCTGTTGGAATTAATCCAGGGAGAGTAGTATGGGTTTGGAACCCAGATGCTACAGAAGGAGATCTAAATGGTTTCTGGTGGAAAGAGCAGAATAATAATCAAACAGTTATTGAGCAGATGTACTCCAATGGGCTACAGAAATTGACCGGAGAATTAGACGATTATACTGCATGGAACACCATTTTCAAACATTTTAATCTAGAGCATAGGAACGGCGAAGCAGGATATCAAACTGGCGAAAAGATCGCAATAAAAATCAATATGAATAACTGTTGGAATCCTATAGACGCCATAGATGACTATGTCAAAAAGGATAATGAACGTGATGCCAGCCCATATGTAGTAAAGGCACTTCTAAAACAACTGGTAAACATAGTAGGTATCAACCAACAAGATATCACAGTGTATGATGCTTCTCGAGTAATCCCAAATTGGTTTTATGATCGGGTAGTAACAGATTTTCCAGACGTCCATTATGTAGATGCTGCAGGCGGGGCATCTGGACGAGAAAAAGTCCAACTCAGCTCAGAAAAAATATACTTTGTAGATGGGACCATTCGGACATTGCCTTGTTGTGTCATCGACGCAGACTATCTTATCAATATGCCAGAGTTGAAAAGACACCCGATCAAGAACGGTGTAACATTGTCCGGTAAAAACATGTTTGGCACATTCATCGAACCTGTCATAGATCTTCACCCGTATCTAATATCTGGACAAAATATGGGAAACCCCGCACCTCAAACCGATCTTTTTGCACATAAACAAATTGGCGGGAAAACTCTTCTTTTAATTGGAGATGGAACATATGGAACTTTACAAGATCATCGTACGATTAGTAAATTTGACATGTACCCATTTAACGATGACTGGACCAATAGCTTATTTTTCTCACAGGATCCAGTGGCCATTGATTCTGTAATGTATGACTTCCTTCATACAGAAGGACCATGCCCCAATGAAGGTTCTCAAAACTACATACATCAAGCAGCAGACCCATCAATAAACACATATGATCCAGAAAATGACGGAGAATTTTTATCAGAAAGTCTTGGAGTGCATGAACATTGGGACGCAAATATTTCCATTTTTTCAGCTGATCGATATTCAGGCCCAGACAATAATGGCATTGACTTTGTAGCCATCGGGGGGAAATATGCACATTCATCCATTGTTATCACTCAACCCGGAGAGCATAAAGTTTATTTGAATGGGGCAGAAAAATCGTTTAAAATACTCTGGAAAGATATTTACTCAATTCCAGTAACTTTGGTCGTTGGAAATATTACTGTGAAAGCAAAAGTTAACAATTTAATAGAAGAAATAGACCAAATGAAATTTTATATAGATGGGGAACTGCAAGATATAGATGAGGGAGCCCCTTATGAATGGGAGTGGGATCAACCTTCATTTTCAAGACATTTACTAAACATCACCGCATCGGTTAACGGAGAAGAAATACTACATGCCCAACGTATTGTCTGGAAGTTTCTGTGAAAACCTAACTAAACAGAGAACACCTACCCATTCATTCAATAAACTGTCTGCGAGGTTATCACTCTAGGACCAAATGTTTGTGAAATCTTTAAATTGTTGGAATCATTGCTCAAAATATGATTTACACTTTCAAAAAAGATTACCATGAAAAGATCTCCATTGGAAAACTTGTTTGTTTAGCAAGAACATACAAAAAACATGCCCATGAAATGAATGCCAATATAACAAAGAACCCTCTTCTCTTTTTGAAACCAGCTAGCTCTGTCATCTTCAATGGCGAATCTATAATTATTCCAAAAATGTCAAATTGTTTAAACCATGAAGTGGAACTAGGGGTGATCATTGGAAAAAAATGTAAAAATATATCGCAAAAAAAGGCTTTAGACTATGTTTTAGGCTATCTGCTTGCCTTAGATATTACCGCTAGAGATATCCAATCAGAAGCAAAAAAGAACGGCTGGCCGTGGAGCGTAGCAAAAGGGTTTGACACCTTTGCACCAATTAGTGAAGTTGTTTTAAAAGAAAATGTATCCAACCCCGATAATCTCGATTTGTCGTTAAAAATCAATGGGAAAGTAAGGCAGAGCTCCAATACAAAAAACATGATCTATTCCGTTGAGAGAATTATAAAATTTATTTCAGAGGTTATGACTCTAGAAAGAGGAGACTTAATACTAACAGGAACGCCCAAAGGTGTTGGAGAAATAGTCAAAGGGGACATAATTGAAGCAAAACTAGGAGACATTTGTTCTTTAAAGGTAAACGTAGGACGTTAAAATGCTGCGCGCCATTTCCAAGATGATGTTAGAAAACGTTTTAAATCTTAGCCTTATTGCTGGAGCTATACTTTACTATTAGGAGGAGGTAAAAAATGAAAAACAGAAATGTAGCAGTTTTAGGCGTTGGACAAACAAAATTCGGCTCGCATCCAGATAAATCCCTAGCTGATCTATTTGCAGATGCATTTAAAGAAGCCTTTGAAGAATCAAACATAGAGAGGAAAGACATAGAAGCGCTTTATTATGGTAATTTCAACGGTGAATTAACAGATGGGTCTGCAAATATGGGTGGTTTTCTTACGGACGAAGTAGGGCTTGGTATGATACCAGCTTACCGGTATGAAGCTGCCTGTGCTTCTTCTCAGGTAGCCTTCAGAGAGGCAACTAGGGCAGTAGCAGCAGGATATCACGATATAGTAGCAGTAGGTGGAAGTGAACGACTCCATTCAGCAGGTACAGCTCTTGGCACTAGAGCATTGGCCACTTCAGTTGAAGGAATCCATGAAATAACCACTGGTCTTGGCTTTCCAGGAGTATTTGGCTTAGCGGCAAGACTTTATGCTAAGGAATATGGCATATCAATTGAAAATCTACGAAAAAAAATGGCCCATGTATCTATAAAGAATCATAAATTTGGGGCCCTTAACCCAAAGGCACAATTCTATCAGAAGATGGGAGATCTTGACGTTGAAACAGTACTCAGTGGAAGAATGATTTCTTCTCCCTTATCTCTATATGACTGTTGCCCTATGACAGATGGCGGCAGCGCTGCCATAGTCACAACTGATGAAATAGCTAAAGATTTAATCAATAAGCCAGTATATGTATTAGGAACGGGACAGGCAAGTGGAGGTGCTCTTTTCAGACAGGGGGCAGATATGGTTAAAGCTGAACCGCGTAGAAAATCATCTCAGATGGCATATAAAGAAGCAGGGATAAAGCCCGATGATGTAGACGTTGTTGAGATACATGACTGTTTTACCATAGCAGAAATAATTGCCACTGAGGCACTTGGGCTATTTGATTACGGCAAAGGTGCAGATGCTGCAGAGCAAGGTGAAACCGATTTGGGTGGAAAGGTGGTAGTAAATCCAGATGGAGGACTCATTGGCAAAGGGCATCCGGTAGGAGCTACCGGTACATCTCAGATATATGCTCTAACTCGGATATTACGAGATGAATTCAAATCAACAAGTGTTAAAGAAGCAGAGATAGGCCTCACTGACACGTTGGGAGGAGATTTTGGAACACTTTGTAATGTACTATTGGGAAGAGGGAGATGAATAAATGGCTGAGATAACTTTTAAGGAATATTTTGATGCTTTGCTTGAAGGCAAACTAGTAGGTTTGAAATGCCAAGATTGTAGCGCAATTACCTGCCCACCCAAGAATACTTGCAATGAATGCGGAAGCTATAATTTGGAAAGAACTACTCTATCTGGCAGAGGGAAAATCATGACATTTACAAGTACTTACATCCCACCAAGCGGTTATGAAAAGGAGGCCCCCTTTGTCATTGGGATGGTGAAACTTGAGGAAGGGCCCTGGATAATAGGAAGAATTGATATCGCTCCGGGCAAAGCAGACGAACTTAGTGGAAAGCTGATTGGTAGAGACATAGAAGTATCTGGCAAGGAGTTTCCATCTGAGCAATTTTATCCAGATAAAGATAGAAGGGTTGTTCCGATATTCAAAATGATAGATAAGTGAGGTATTGACGATAGAAATATAAGGTGCTTAAAATGGATATTAAAAAAATAGGTGTAATTGGTGCCGGTCAGATGGGGCATGGCATAGCCCTAGTGGCTGCAAAAGCTGGTTTTAGCGTAATTTTAAGAGATATCAAAGATGATTTTGTCAAAAGTGGAATAGATAAAATAGAGCGTTTTCTTGATAAGAGCATTGAAAAAGGGAAGATGACTGCCGACGAGAAAGAAAAGATTCTTTCAAATGTGAAAGGCACGACAAAAATTGATGATCTAAAAGATGTTGATCTAGTCATAGAAGCAATCTTTGAAAATATAAAGGTAAAAAAAGAACTGTTTGAAGGGCTAGACAAAGTATGCAAAAAAGAAACGTATTTTGCATCCAATACTTCAACCATTCCCATAACGGATCTTGCCTCAGCTACAAGTAGGCCCGATAAATTCATTGGCATGCATTTTATGAACCCTGTACCTTTGATGAAGCTAATCGAGGTCATACGAGGTCTAAGAACATCTGATGAAACAACAAAGTTGATCAAAGATCTTTCAGAAAAAATGGGGAAGATACCGGTCGAAGTCAATGATGGCCCTGGTTTTGTATCAAATCGCGTTCTCATACCCATGATAAATGAAGCAGCCTTCTGCCTCATGGATGGTACTGGAACTGCTGAAAACATTGACAATGTTATGAAACTTGGAATGAATCATCCAATGGGTCCACTGGCACTTGCAGATCTTATTGGCCTAGATGTATGTTTAGATATCATGAACGTACTCTACGAAGGTTTTAACGATTCAAAATATAGACCTTGCCCACTTCTCAAAAAAATGGTCCAAGCAGGCTACCTTGGTAGAAAAACCGGGAAAGGATTTTATGACTATAGCAAGTAGGTGAAATATTCATGGCTTACAAAAATATCATAATAGAAAAAAAAGAAGGTATTGGAACCATAAAAATTAACAGACCAAAGGTACTGAACGCATTAAACAAAGAGACAATACAAGAGATTTCCAAAGCTGTTGACGAACTTGACCAGGATAAAAAAATAAAAGTTGCAATACTAACTGGTGAAGGAAAGGCATTTATTGCAGGGGCAGACATCAGTCAGATGAAGGATATGACTACTCTTGAGGCAAAGGAATTCGCAGAACTGGGACATAAAACACTTTTAAAAATCGAAAACTCCCGACTTCCTTTTATCGCAGCAATTAACGGATACGCTCTTGGGGGTGGATGTGAAACCTTAATGGCATGTGATATCTGCATTGCATCAAAAAGTGCAAAGCTTGGTCAACCAGAGATTAACCTTGGCATTCACCCTGGTTTTGGCGGAACACAAAGATTACCAAGACTTGTTGGAAGAATGAAGGCAAAGGAACTACTTCTAACTGGTAGAAATATCGATGCAGATGAAGCTTGCCGTATTGGCCTTATAAATATGGTTGTAGAAGATGACAAGCTGATGGAAACAACAGAGAAAATTGCAGGTGAAATTGCAGGTAAATCACCAATTCAAACACATTTCATCAAATCTCTAGTAAACAAGGGTACAGACATCGATTTGCATTCGGCTTGCTCTTTAGAAATTTCATACTTCTCAGCAAGTTTCTCAACAGAAGATCAAAAAGAAGGAATGTCTGCATTTCTAGAGAAGAAAAAACCAACGTTTAAAGGAAAATAAAGAATTACTGACTGTATTTTAGTAGAATACAACTAACAAAAAAAAGAAGAAATGATTTAATTTTTCATTTCTTTTAGATTTCGCACATTCATCACTGCACCAATGATAACAATTGCACCAGTAACAGTAAAAACAATTATTTCAAGCAACCACTCACCATATGCATTGTAAATTATCATAACACTGTGTTCCGGATTCGATGCACTATGAGTAAACACCAATAACATCAGTACAAAAGGGACTGCAAGGATAGATGAAATAGTTGAAAACAATGTAGTTTTCGTGGGTTTCCCGTGAATCTCTTTTGATACTGGAGTATTTGTATTCTTCACTCAAATGCACCACTTTCACAATTCCTACAGTATTCTCGATCATCATCGTTTGGTGTGCCACAGTTTACGCAGATTTTCATCTTAAATCAACTTCTTCCACTCAGTTATAAAATCATTCATCTGTACATAGTTATCAATTTTAAGTGATTTCTGAGTTAAATTATTCCAACCTCTTATCCCGGGTTTGTGTTTCAGATTGTGTGCATATGCAAGAATCTTTTTACCACGTATCTTATACTGTTGAAATTTCTTATAAAATTCTGTTTTTAGTCCTTGTTTTTTGCACACTTTAACCAATTCTTCAACATCTGGTATTGTTACATCACTCTTAGTTGATTTCTTCGTATCAATCTTGGTTGGTTTCTTTTTGGGTTTCTTGGATGATTTTGTATTCTCTTTGCAATAATCATCCCACATAGGTTTGCAACATTTGTTTCATTTATTATCGCAACATTTATATTACTATATCTGTTATAATATAGTTAGATTCTGTTTTTTTGATATGGGAAACAGAAATAACAATAAATGGAGACGAAAGAAAATGAAAAGGAAAATTGTAGGTATCTTGGTTGTGACACTGTTGATTGCAGCTGCTACTTTACCTGTGGTTGGAATAAATGACGTTGAAAATGAAAAGAAAAATTATAGCAATAGTGTGGTGTATGAAAACAATAATTTTGGTTCTCCAGATGATTTTAATCTAGATGCTTTTTGTGGTGGATTTACTTTTTGGACCGAGATATATAGAGTCAAAATAGATAATCAAGGTAATGGAATTTACTCAATTTGCTATCCAAAAGATAGGGGTACCTCAAAATTTACAGAAATTATTCAATTCAATTTAGATCAAAGCCAAATGAATCAATTGTGGGATGAAATTGTGAATAATGATTTTTTCAATTTAGAAGGATACACTGAATCTGATGTTTTTCCAGATACAGATATCATAATTTCTGGAGGGACATTTGCAAATATTATAATTATTGCCAATGGGGAAAAACATGCAGTTGAAACTAGGCATTTTACTGTTACTGAATTTGATAATATAATGATGAAAATAAATTCTGTAACACCATTAGAAAATGATTTATTTTATAATGGTATTTTAAATACTCCTCCACTAACGCCTTCAATTCCTTCAGGTCCAGAAAGTGGTAATTTCAAAGAAGAACATACCTATACAACATCAGGATTTGATATGGATATGGATGACTTGTATTTCCGTATTGATTGGGGAGATGGGACAATAAGTGATTGGACAGGTCCCTTTGATTCTTTAGACTCTGCATCTATAAATCACAAATGGATGGGGCAGGGCAACTATCAAATAGAAGCACAGGCAAAAGATGATCCAAATGGAGACGGTGATCTTTCAGACGGTCAAGAAAGTGAATGGTCTGAGCCATTAACTGTTGAGATGCCACGTAAAAGATACAGATTCCCAATGATTGAATATCACTTGAAAAAAATTATTAACATATTTCCAACCTTTAACCATCTAATCGGGTTTTTTGACCAAGACACAACAAACCCAAAATTTCAGATATCAAATACCCAGGTTCCACCAACAGAAATTACACTTGATGAACAAAATTGCAAAATAACAATTACCATTAGAATTCAAATCTGGGGAGAAGGAGCATCTAGCTCTTTGGCTAGTTCAATGGAAACAGCAGTTGAAAATAAACTAAATACTGATAAAAATGGTGACCCTTGGTATTTAAAATGTCCAAAAGAAGAATGTGAAGAAGAAACTCCTGGTTGTTTGGTTGAATTTGATTTTATTATCAAATACCAACAACCTCCAAAAAGTGGACAAGGATATCATATTTTTTATGTTGCCCCGGTTCAAAATAATATTATGTCCAATCCAAATAGGAAAAGATTTGTTTCTTACACATATACTGCTGATGTAAATAAAAATGATAACATAGTAGATTTTCCCAGACCAAATGACGTAACTTCTACCTATCCTTTACAGGGAGATACAAAAATATTTCATTTTGGTGGAACAAATGGCGTCCTTCATGCAGATGACAGAGTTGGAACTTGGGCCCATGAATTCATGCATTGTCTAGGTCTTGATGATAAATATATTGAACTTTGGGATGATAAAAACGGGGATACAGTTAGAGACGCAGATGAAGTAACACCAACACCAAAACCAGGGCATGCAGATGATATTATGGCTAATGCAACAAAATGGCTGCAACAATGGGCAATTAATCAAACAATGGGAAGAATAAATTTGAAATGTCCATGTAAATGCTGCCCTGAGGAAGAAGACGATACTCCGCCAGAAACAAATATTAATTCACCACCTAACGGTGAACCAGTGGAAAGTCCATGTCCCGTAATAGGTTATGCTGATGATGGCCCTGAAGGATCCGGAATTGTATTACTTGATTATATGCTGGAGTGGGATGGTGGAGAATATGATGGTGAAGATTATCCAATCGACCCGCCATTAGAATATGTCAGTTTTGAACTTGGACCTCTTAATCTTGATAACTATGTTGATCCAGGAGATCAAATAAGTATCACAGTATTTGCAACAGATGATGCAGGGAATACTGGTTCAGATATAGTTACAGTAACTCTTGAAGAAGATGAAGACACAATACCTCCTGTAACAGAAAAAACAATTGGTGAGCCACAATGGGAGGGCGGCTATACTGTTGCATCATACACGCCTATTTGGTTGGAAGCCACAGATCCAGAGCCTAGTTCTGGAGTTGATTACATCCATTATGAAGTATGGCAAGAGGGTATACTGAAAGGTTCACAAGATTACCCAGGTGATACTGTTGAAATGACATTTGGTATGTATGGGGTAATTTATGGTATTGCAGAGCTACGATGGTACGCGGTTGATAATGCAGAAAATGTTGAGGATATGCAATACCAAGAACATTTCATATTGTATTAGATTATACACCCATATCTCTTCTAAATTTCATACTTAGAAAACCATCCACATCCGTTCCCACTGCTACGACAAATACTGGGATTAACATAGATTTAGTAAACTCGGGAGGGAAAATAGCATATCTGCTTCTTCCCTCTTCTACTTTTTATTACGCGATTTTACAAGGATAAAATAAGTAATAATTAATGCCTTAAAACGACTGATATGTACTAAACATAATTATTTATTTGCCCACCGTTGATAATACCCTGATTTTCTGCGTTTCTTTCCGTCTTTCTTACCCGTAGGTCTACCCAGTGATGTTTTCTTCTTGCCGTCTTTGGTGATATAGTAATCTTTTTTGTCCAACTGGTGTTTATATCTGTCCAATGTGTCCTTTGTGCGGGCAACGATCATTTCTCCTTCGTATTCTGCAAGTATCATCAACATACGCAACATCATACGTCCCTCGGGAGTATCAGTATTAATATCCTGAGTTACTGAAGTAAACAGAATCGCCTAAAATCTGCTATCCCAATCGGAGCAGAGCTCCGGGGTATTAAACCCATGTAGAAATAAAGAATTGCCAACCAATATCTCTAATTATCCCAAATTATCGGCTTCTGTCTATTTGGATAAATAAAATTCAAAAATGAGTTATTTATATCGTTTTTGTCCTCAAAATAATCGCTATTCATTATATTCAATAATAATATTATTTTCGTGATTAAATAATTTTGGTTAAAAACTATCGACAAATAACGATAAAATAGTCATTTATGCAAAAAATTGAGAAATGTTACATAAACTTTTGATTGTTAAACAATCTTACATTTTCTTTTGTTTTTATTTCAAAATTTTACCGAGTATTTCATCTGCAGCAGTATAGGGGTCCATTTCTTTTTTGAATATTTGATCAATGAGTAATTCAACTTTGTCTTTAAACTTTGATTCGTCAAAAATAAAGTTCATTAAGCGTTTGCGTATGATTTCAACCAATTCGCCCTCATATCGTTTTCTTCGCTGAACATCAAATTCTTTACTTTTTTTCAAATACTCTTTATGTTTTTTAATTTCGTCAACAAGTGCTACAATTCCTTTACCATTTTTAGCACTTGTCGTAAGAACGGGTATTTTTCTGTCTCTATTTGAACATTCAATATCAACCAAGCTTTCAACTTCAGCTACAGCTTGATCAACACCAGGCCTATCGGCCTTGTTTATTATATAAATATCAGCGATTTCCATAACTCCTGCCTTAATCGTTTGAATAGAATCACCAAGACCTGGAACCAAAACTACAAGAGTAGTATCAGCAACCTTTATCACGTCCACTTCAGCCTGACCAACACCTACTGTTTCAACGATAACAACATCTTTTCCAGATGCGTCGAGTATCTCAACAACATCATAAACCGCACTGGTAAGCCCTCCAAGCATACCGCGAGTTCCCATGCTACGAATAAAAACACCCTCATCCATAGCAAGTTTCACCATCCTAACCCTATCGCCAAGTAGTGCCCCACCACTAAAGGGACTTGTTGGATCGATTGCAATGATTCCAACCGTCTTACCCTGTTTTCTATATTCTCTTGTAATCTCACAAATAAGAGTGCTTTTACCACCCCCCATCACTCCAGTAATGCCAATTACATGGGCATTTCCTGTATGGGGATGAATATCTTTCATAGTACTGGCAGCTTCAGGGGAACTATTTTCTACAAGCGTAATCAATCTAGCAATGGATCTAGGATCACCCGTCAAAACCTTAGAGGCAACATCATTCATGGTTTCACATTTTTTCTGATAAAATCAACGATATCTTCAGTACGAGTACCTGGTCCAAAAACACCAGCAACACCGGCTTTTTTCAGTACAGGAACATCTTCTTCAGGTATAACGCCTCCACCTACAACCAAGACATCCCTCATATCCTTGTCCTTCAATAATTTGGTAATATCTCTAAACAAGGTCATATGCGCACCAGACAAAAGACTCAGGCCAATAACGTCAACATCTTCTTGAACTGCAGTTTCCACAATCATATCCGCAGTCTGATGTAAACCAGTATAAATCACCTCCATACCAGCATTACGCAGTGCACGAGCAACAATCTTTGCACCACGATCATGACCGTCAAGACCGGGTTTTGCCACAAGCACCCTAATTTTTCGTTCCATATTTATCCCCTCTCAGTATATCGCAGGTTCCACATATTCTCCAAAAACTCCTCTTAACACATCACATGTTTCACCAAGCGTTGCATATGAATGAACACAATCAAGAATATAAGGCATCATGTTTTCATCCCCTTCAGCTGCCTTCCTAAGACGTTTAAGATTTTTCTCAGTCTTTGAATTGTTTCTTTCTTTTCTAAGTTTTTCTAACCTATTTATCTGACGTTGTTCGCCTTCTTCATCCATCTTAAGGAGTGGTATTGAACGTTTGTCATCAATCTTATAATCATTAACTCCAACAATCGTGCGTCTGTTTTCGTCAATTTCCCTTTGATACTTGTATGCACTTTCAGCAATCTCACGTTGGAAAAATCCCTTTTCAATTGCAGAAATTACACCCCCAAGCTTTTCAACTCTATCAAAATATTCATAGGTTTTCTCCTCCATTTTATCAGTAAGCCATTCAATATAATAGGACCCACCCAATGGATCAATTGTATCAGTAACTCCGCTCTCTTCAGCTATAATCTGCTGGGTTCTAAGAGCGATTCTCACTGCTTTTTCAGATGGAAGTGCAAGTGCTTCATCCATTGAATTCGTATGTAAAGATTGAGTACCTCCAAGAACAGCTGACAGAGCCTGCATTGTAACACGCACAATATTAATCTCAGGCTGTTGGGCAGTAAGAGTGCATCCTGCAGTTTGCGTATGAAAACGCATCAAAAGAGAACGAGATTTTTTGGCGCCTAGTTTCTTTAATTCTTTTGCCCAAATTCTTCTGGCAGCACGATACTTTGCAATTTCCTCAAAAAAATCATTGTGAGCATTAAAAAAGAAACTTAGTCTTGGTGCAAATTTATCAATATCAAGTCCTCGTTTCATTGCAGCTTTTACATATTCGATTCCATCGCCAAGAGTAAACGCCAGTTCTTGGACAGCAGTTGAACCTGCCTCTCTGATATGATATCCACTAATACTTATTGTATTCCAACGTGGCACCTGTTTAAATCCATATTCAAATGTATCGACAATAAGACGCATAGAAGGCGCCGGTGGAAAAATAAAAGATTTCTGTGCAATGTATTCCTTTAAAATATCATTTTGAATAGTTCCACCAATAATTTTCTTGCTAATACCTCTGTTTTCAGCATTTGCAACATACATTGCCCAGACAATCGCAGCTGGACCGTTAATTGTCATAGAGGTCGTAACATCATCCACAGGGATACCGTCAAACAGAATCTCCATGTCTTTAAGAGAGGAAATAGCAACCCCACATTTACCAAACTCTCCACGAGCAAGCAGATGATCAGTATCATAACCGTACAAGGTAGGATAATCAAAAGCTACGCTAAGACCCGTTTCACCATGTTCCAATAAATATTTATATCGCTCATTTGTCTCTTCAGCACTGCCAAACCCAGCAAACTGACGCATTGTCCACAAACGACCACGGTGCATAGTTGAGTGAACACCCCGTAAAAATGGATACTCTCCAGGAAAACCAATATCTTTATTATATTCCAAATGTTCGATATCTTCTGGAGTATAGATATTTTTGATTTCAGTTCCAGATAAATTTTCAAACTTGTCCTTTCTTTCAGGGTGAATTCTAACAAGTTTTGAATAACGGTTTTTCTCCCAGTCAATCTTTTTTTCCTTTATCCTATTTAACTCCTTTTTGTCATACATATGAAATCTCCCCAGCCTAGAAATCAATACCTTTTCGAGCCATGACTCCTTTTTGATATGGATGTTTTATCTCAAGCATCTCGGTAACAAGATCTGCTATCTTGACCACATCAGGACGAGCAGACCTACCAGTTAATACAAGTTCAAGTTTTTCTGGTTTTTCATTGATAAGTTCTACGACATCTTCGAGAGCTATTAGATTGAAATCAACGGCAACATTTATCTCATCAAGGATAACCAAATCATATTTTCCCTTCTCTATTATTTCCTGAGCATGCACAAGACCTTTTTGAGCAAGATCGATATCAATCTGCGCGGGGTTTTCCTTAGATACAAATTCGTCTCTGCCATGCTGTATTATTTCAAAATTTGGCATGTCTTCAACTGAATCCAGTTCGCTATATCTTCTTCCCTTCATGAATTGAATCATACAAACTTTAAAACCTGCACCTGCAGCTCTTAAACCTAATCCAAGCGCAGCAGTAGTTTTGCCTTTTCCAGCTCCAGTATATACATGGGTGTAACCCTTTTCAAGTGACATATCAAGGTTACTAATCAACTAGGCCGTTATATTTCTTTCTTCCAATCTATGCATCGAAGAAAACTTTATATCTAATAAACAACTGTTCCAACCCCGTAGCTACTCACAAATATTATAACATACAACACAAAACATTGGAGAATATTATCTTGCAAACCTCCCCAAATTCTGAACATAATGAACCATTAAAATCGGGAGGGAAGAAAGGGAAGCAGTCAAAAAAAAATGTTACAGAACCGTGACCGTCCCCCTTCTAAATCTACGCAATACTATATATTCCATGCATCCTATTTAAAGGTTTTGCAGAATCAATAGAAAAATAGGTAAAAAATAGGTAAACTAGCATCTCTTTTCCATTTTACATAAAAAGATAAATCACAATAAGAACCTCAAATTTACGCTTTTTACAATTTAAATTAAGGGGCAAAGGTATATACACTACAGAATGGAACCGCCGTGGATATCATCCATCGGAAAATTTTTAAATGTTTTATTTATTATGAAATATTAGGGGTCGAAAAGAGGGTGAATAGAACAACCACAATATTAGCTACAGGAGGTATTATAGGAGTCATAATGTTTTTGGGGTTCTTCCTGACATCATTTTATGGTTATTCACTATTAGGGGTACAACCATTAGAAGAATTCCTGGCCATGTGTGGCCTACTTGCCTTTCTTATTAGCGGATTTTTCTTGATTTCTCTAAAGACAAACAGGCATAAAATATAGAGACTACCACATATTTATGGTGAATCCGCAAGAATTGCATTCCACATTGTAAAAACAAACGAAAAAACCTATTCCCAACTAAAATATGTTCTACTCACTATTTGCTTTTTCAAGGAGTATTTCTCAATTTTTTTACCGCAACCTTTATGTTTGCTAATTTTATTCCCACCTTCATGAAATTGGAATTAAGCGATCAACAAAAAATGATACAAAAAATGGTAAGGGAATTTGCAGAGAAAGAGGTGGCACCAATAGCTGCAGAGCTTGACGAAAAAGGTGAATACCCAACAAAGACCCTTGAGAAAATGGCAAAATTAGGACTTCTTGGAATTATCGTACCAAAGGAATATGGTGGAGCAGGTTTAGACACAATAAGCTACTCCATAATCATTGAGGAAATATCACGAAAATGTGCGTCAACCGGTGTAATAACTTCGGTACATAACTCTCTTGTTGCATGGCCTATAAAGAAATATGGAACGGAAGAACAGAAAAAGAAATATCTGCCAATGATAGCAAAAGGAGAAGCAATCGGTGCTTTTGGAGGCACAGAACCAAACGCAGGTACTGATCTCGGAGCAATGCAAACCACAGCGGAATTGAAAGGAGATAAATATATTATAAATGGCAATAAAACATTTATTACAAGTGGACCAAAAGCAGGGATTATACTTGTATTTGCAGTAACGGACAAGGAAAAAGGATCAAAAGGTATTAGCGCGTTCATCGTAGAGAATACCATGAAGGGATTTAAGGTTGGTAGCATTTTTGATAAGATGGGGATAAACGCAAATTTAGTATCCGAACTTATCTTTGAAGACATGGAAGTACCTAAGGAAAATCTTTTGGGTAAGGAAGGAGAAGGGTTCAAACTTGCATTATCCGCTCTAGACAGTGGAAGAATTGGAATTGCCGCACAATCAGTAGGAATTGCCCAAGCCGCACTTGACGAAAGCATAGAATATTCAAAACAAAGGCAACAATTCGGCAGACCCATAGCAAAATTCCAAGCCATCCAGTGGATGATAGCTGATATGGCTACACGTATCGAAGCAGCGCGATATCTAGTTCGTAACGCTGCCTACGCTAAAGATAACAAAAAAGGACGTTTCTCTAAAGAAGCTGCAATGGCAAAACTCTTTGCAAGTGAAACCGCAATGGAAGCAGCAATAAAAGCTGTCCAAATCCATGGCGGCTATGGTTATACAAAGGAATATACTGTTGAAAGACTGTTCCGTGATGCAAAAATAACCGAGATATATGAAGGCACATCCGAAGTACAAAAAATGGTGATAGCTGGAAGTCTTCTTAGATGATATGATAAATGGTGAATAGTTATGGGGGAGTTTAACTATCAAAAGGAATTTGATAATTGGAAGTGGGACATACCAGAAGAATACAACATTGGATATGATATTGTTGACAAACACGCCGAGGGTAAAAACAAAGACAAACTTGCATTAATCTGGGAGAATGAAAAGGGAGATTCCAAAAAATTTACTTTTGGAGAGATGAAAAATCTCTCAAACAAATTTGGTAATGTTTTAAGAAAACTTGGTTTTAAGAAAGGCGATCGTTTTCTCATACGCCTCCCAGACATTCCTGAATTTCATATTTCTTTTATTGGTGGCGTAAAAATTGGAGCTGTACCAATTCCATCGAGTGTAATGTTTAGAGCGCATGAAATCGAATATAGAATTAATGATAGCAGTTCCAAAGCTGTAATTACTACCTCTAAATACGTCAAAGAGGTTCATGAAATTAAGGATAAATGCCCAACACTAAAGCATATTATAGTTGTAGATAACCCAAGTGGCAGTGAGATTGATTACGCCAAACTCATGAATAGCTCGTCGGACTCTTTAAAGTTGGAGGATACAAAGAGTTCAGATATAGCATTTTTCTGTTACACCTCTGGCACCACCGGAAATCCCAAGGGTGCCGTACATCTACACCAATGGGTTGCAGGAAATGATCCAAGTGTAATTTACTGGCAAAATGCAGATGAGAATGATATTGTTGCCCATACAGGCAATCTTAGCTGGATTTTTCCATTGGGCAATGGCTTTCTTTATGTCTGGAGATGGGGAATTACTACCCTAATCTATGACGGTAAATTCAACGCCGAGCGTTGGTATGAACTGATAGAGAAATACAAGGTCACAAATCTTGCATCTGTACCGACTGCATACCGTATGTTTGTAACGGTTAAAGATGCTGGGAAAAAATATGATCTTTCATCACTACGGCACTGTATCTCTGCAGGCGAACCTTTGAATCCTGAAGTAATCAAAAAGTGGAAGGATATGTTTAACCTTGATATCTACGACGGCATCGGCATGACAGAGATTATGGTTTATCTTTCAAACATAGATGGCTTAGAAATTAAATCTGGATCTTGCGGTCGTCCACAACCCGGACATATTTGTGAAATTGTTGATGGTAATGGCAATCCTTTGCCACCTGGAGAATCCGGGGTTCTCGCAATCAAAAAGGGCGATCCAGGACTCTTTACAAAGTACTGGAACAAACCTGAACAAACTTCTAAAAGTTTTAAAAATGATTGGTTCCTCACAGGTGACGTGCTATACAAAGACGAAGATGGCTACTTTTGGTTCAGTGGAAGAGATGATGATTTGATTATGGCAAGTGGTTATCGTATCTCACCTTTTGAGGTTGAATCAGCTATTATTTCTCATCCCGATGTTTTAGAAGCAGCTGTTGTGGCAAGTCCAGATGAAGTACGTGGCGTAGTTGTTAAGGCATTTGTTATTCTCCACGATAAAAGCAAAGCTTCAGATGAGCTCGTGAAGAATATCCAGAACCATACCAAAAGGGTTGCCGCACCTTACAAATACCCTAGAGAGATCGAGTTTGTTGAAGAACTACCTAAAACTCAGAGCGGTAAAATTAAAAGAAAAAATTTAAGAGAATTAGAAAAAGAAAAGAAAGAAATGATAAGGAGAGTAGAATAGTTATGAACATAATTGTTTGTGCAAAGCAGGTTGTTGATGCATCCGAGATAAAAATCGATTCATCTACAAATAAGCCAATTTTAGAAGGAATATCAAAGAAGATAAGCGACATTGATAAAAATGCAATGGAAGAAGCCATAAAGATTAAGGAGAAACATGGCGGCAAAATAACTGTTGTAACTGTCGGTTCGGCCGATGCAAAAGAGAGGATAAAAGAGCTTCTCGCAATGGGCGCTGATGAAGGTATCTTAATCCCTTATCCTGACAAACACGATTATCATGTTGTATCCACACTTTTGGCAGAGGCAATAAAAAAGATAGGTGAATACGATATCGTCCTTTGCGGTGAGGCATCTACCGATCTTTTCTCCGGTCAGATCGGACCTAAAGTTGCAGGTCTTTTGAATATCTCACAGATAACCTATGCCCAAAGTGTCGATGCAGAAAAGAACAAAGTAGTAGCTGAGAGAAATATGGGCGAAGAATCCGTAACAACTGAATCATCTTACCCCGTACTCATCTCAGTAACAAAGGAGATTAACGAACCTCGTTTGCCCAGTCTTATGGAGATTCTTGGTTCAGCCAATAAACCAATCAACGACTGGAGTGCTGAATCGCTTGCAGGCGGGTTGGAACCGAAAACCGAAACAGTTGATTTGAAAGGTATTTCCATGGAGCGTAAAAACATTGTTTATAAAGATAGCCTTGACGAATCTATAGGAAAATTGGTTGATAATCTTGCAAAGGAAGGAGTGCTGGGGTGATATAAATGGTACTTATTTACTCTGATAATAAAAAATTAACTTTCGAGTTATTGTCAAAAGGAAGTGAACTTTCAAAGGATCTTGGCAAAAAATCTACTGCAGTGATAATTGGAAAAAGCGATGACGCACTTGCAAATGAATACATTGCCTATGGAGCCGACAGCGTATTTGTTGCTGAGACAGACGTGGATTCATTTAAAGCAGAAGAATATGCAGAAATCCTAGAAAAAGTGATCAAAGAAACCGACACAGAAACAATTTTAATCGGCTCCAATAAGAACGGTAAAGAGCTTGCCTCTCGACTGGCAGGCAAATTAGATGCAGGTTGTATAATTGATTGTATAAATATCTATTTGAAAGATAAAAAATTGACTGCTGAACGTGTTGTTTACAGTGGTAATGCAATTGCTGTTGAACAGTTCAACTCAAAACCAAGAATTCTTACGATTCCTTCAAAGGTTTTTGACCCGTTAAAAAAGGACGACAAACGCAAAGGAAACATAGTCAAAAAGAAGATTGAAACAGAGAAATCATCCTCCAAAGTTTTGAAGGTTCAGATGGCAAAAACAGAAAGTGTAAATGTTGAGGATGCGGAGATAATCGTATCCTGCGGTCGTGGTTTTAAAAACAAAGAGGACATAAAATTAGCTGATGGATTAGCTGACATCTTGAAAGGAAAAACGATAGGTTGCAGTCGCCCTATTGCTGCCGATCTTAAATGGATGTCTGAAGATCACTGGATAGGACTTTCAGGCCATAAGGTAAAGCCCAAATTGTATATTGCAACCGGCATTTCTGGTCAGATTCAACATATAGCCGGTATGCGAGATTCTGGAATCATTGTAGCAATAAACAAAGATGCAGATGCATTGATTTTCAAATCTGCCGACTATGGCATCGTAGGAGATCTCTATGAGATTCTTCCAAAACTAACTACAGCAATTAAAGACAAAATGGGATAAAAACCCGTTTCTGTCCTTTAACTTATAGAATGTAAATCTTCACAATAAGGAGTGAATTAAAGATGAGCAGAACCGCAGATAGAAAACTAATCGAAGAAATTACAAAAGAAAAACTTGCTGATTTTATATTCATGCATTTAAGAGACATGTGGACTGTCGATGGGCTGTACTACCTTGGTATTGAAAAGGAATTTGGTACTGAATCTGCAACGGAAATCGACAGAAAAATCTGGGAAATTATGGGCAAGATTGAGGCTCGTAAATTGAAAAAACTCTTTGAAATTTCTGGAAATGATATTACTTCCATGATTAAGGCACTTCGACTTTCAGGATGGACACTTGATCTCGAAGACAAAGAAATCGACGTTAAAAAAGACAAAACAATCCTTAGGAACGTAAAATGTCGTGTTCAAAACACACGGATAGAAAAAGGCTTAACTGAATTTGGATGTAAACCAGTTAGATGGGGATTTTTGAAAGCTTTTGCAAAGGAGTTCAATCCAGATATTGAAGTGAAGTGTAACGTATGCCCACCAGATGAACATCCAGATGATTTATGGTGCGAATGGGAGTTTACGCTGAGATAACACAGTGTGAATAATTAAGTATTTAAACTAGTCAATGCATAGATTTTTGATGAAAACACAATTTCCCAAATATAAAAATGATTCAAAAATTCGAAAATCCTTTGATAAATCTGCAAAACTACAAGATTTTTTAAAATACTATCCTAAATCTGATGGCACTAGAAGATATTACAGACTTAGATTAATTGAATTCTTTTTAGAAAGACAGATTATAAACGTAGATGAATATTTCAAAGATCCAAGAGTAATGGCAAATAAGAAACGAGTACAATATCTTGATAAACTAGAAGACGACGTAAGAAAACATTTCAACTACATAAATACTGAAAGAGATCCGCCATTGCATAGATCAGATGTGTTTTTAGCAGCCGTTAAAGGACTACTTACATATCATAAGATAGATCTTCCAGAAATTACATGGAAAAATTTAAGGAAAAACGGAAACAGCGAATACAGATTAAGTAAATTCAAAACACCAACTAGAGAACAACTAAGACAAATATTATCTCATGCAGATGTAGAAGCAAAAGCATTTTTCTTAGTACAAATGACCTCTGGATCAAGAATAAGTGAAATAATAAGCCTAAAAATGCAAGATATAGATCTTGATCACGAATTTCCCAGAATTTTTATTAGAAGTGCCAATTCAAAAACAGGGCAACCTATACGAAAAAGAATCTCACCTGAAGCAAAAGAAACACTAATTGACTATCTAAATATTCGTAAAGAAATAATTGAAACAAGAAGAAACAGAACAATACCTATAAAATACAAAATCTCCGAGGATGATGATAGATTATTTCCTATGGGGCGGGCTAATGCTGAAAAAATGTGGATGACAATCACAAGTAAAGCAGGATTATATAAATTAGATCCTCAAACAAACTTTCCAATAATGGGGACACATTCACTTAGAAGATACTTCAAAACACGTTTTGGAAATCATGATCCTTATCTAGCAAAATACTTTATGGGTCAATCAACAAAAGTTGATGAAAGATACGATGATTGGACAGATGAACAACTAGATGAACATTATTCAGAAGGAGTAAAACATCTATTTATCAATCAGACACCATTTGAAACAGATAATAGAATAAAACAAATTTCAAAAGAATTAGATAAAACAAATGATTCGCTCAAAAACAAAGAAGATTATATAAAATTCTTAGGTGAAAGACAAAAAAGCGATAACCAAAGAATTGAACGGCTTGAAAAATTATTAACACGACTCAAATATGATGATATAGATCCATTCGAAGGACCTGCATTAAAACCAGAGGAAGATTATTTTGAAGATAGACTCGAAGATAAAATCATAAGAGAAAAAGAACAGCGACTAAAAAAACTTCTAGAAACAGATCCGAATTATAAAGATAGTGAAATAATCTATTTGGATAGGACATACAATCATGATGGAACAATACGAAACTACGGAACGCCTTATCTCAGTAAGAAAGAAAAATATAAAAAAAACAAATCAGACATACTTGAAGAACTAGGATTTTGGATGAAAGAAAACCAAGTATTAAACGCACTACTTAAGATGGACGATGAAAAAATCCGAGATATAATAGAAGATGTAAAAAATATAAAACAAGCTAACGACATGACATTTAAAGAAGCTAGGAAAAAGTATCAACAAATTAAAAATCCGTAATCCTGCTTGTATACTTGGTGGGATAATGCTCCTTGTATTATCTACGGCATATGACCCTTTTGGAGCTTGGGGAGGGATATTAATAATTCTTGGAGTAGTTTTACAAGTTTTATGGTTAATTTTTAGATGATAATCCTTTTAAATAAAGAATATGTTACAGTTTATGTCAGCGGAGACAAAAAGTTGCAATGAAAAAAAAATTCTTTGAATATTATTCTTATTCAAATAAGGATTTTAAAGAAATTTGGAATGACGGATTGTTTGTTTTTGATACAAGTTTTTTATTAAGTTTATATCGTTACAAAAAAGAAACTTCAGAAGAATTTATAAAAATTTTAGAGAAAATATCTGATCGCATTTGGTTACCATACCATATTGGCTATGAGTATTACAAAAACAGATTAAACGTTATTAAGGATATAGAAAACGGATGTAATGAAATAAAAAATCAATTGAATAGTAACTTTAATAAGTTACACGGAGAAATAAATCAGTTGAGTAGTAAATACTCCAGATTTCCTTTTGAAATTACTGAAAAAAATGTAAAAAGCATTTCAAAAATTATTGAAGAAAAAAGAAAAGAGGTAAGTAAACATCTTGAAAAAATTCCGGATCGAAATAAAAAAGATGATATTCTTGATGCTATTGAAAAGTTATTTAAAAAGAAAGTTGGAGAATCATACACCAAGGAGAATACTATTAAAATTGAAGAGGAGGGAGAAAAACGTTATAAAAGAAAAATACCACCAGGATATATTGACTCAAATAAAGGCGATAAAAACAAATATGGAGATCTAATAATTTGGCATCAAATAATTGATAAAGCAAAAGAAAAATCCTGTCCAATTATCTTTGTGAATGACGATCGAAAGGAAGATTGGTGGCGGAAATCAAATAAAGAAAATATTGGACCAAGACCTGAGTTAATTAAAGAAATCTACTTAAAATCAAAAGTTAAATTCTATATGTATGCTCCTGACAAATTTTTAGAAAATGCAGGTAAATATTTAAAATTAAAAGTTGAAAAAGAAACTATCGACGAGGTTAAAACGATTAGTGAATTTAGATCAAAAACCTATAGTTATGGAGAGAGAGAAAGTGTTACATCCGATTATTATCCCAAATCTCAATCTGATAGTATACCATGGCTTAAACCATATAATTCAATTCCAGATTTTTTAAAAACAACACCATTTGGAAAAGAGCAACTATACGATAGGAATGGAAATCCAGTAGCAACAATTGAGAAAAAAAGAAAAGTCCCACCATATCTTGGTTTACCATATATGCCAGAGGAAGACGAGGTAGTAGTTTTATATGATAGATATGGAAGTAAAGTAGAGTTAAAAAAAGAAACAAAACATTATTTTGATTATAAACCTCATAAGGGAATAGACAATCTTCGTGCAAAAAAAGCAATAGGAAAAATAGAGCAGAAGAAAAAGAAATAAATTCAACTATAATGATCCTCAGATTGTGTCAAATTAATTGCATCAAATATACTTTTATGATTATATCTCATTGTTGTTATCGGACTTGTGTGTCTTGCTCTTATCTGTGGTATTCTGATGTTTAGTCTCTAAAATAACAATTAATTCTCCTTACAACATCTAATCATAGCCTTTTTATAGAATATTGTTTTGAAAAGCATATACCCTTTTAAGTTTATAGTTGTTATTTAATCGTGGAAAGTTTAAATAATGGCAAGAAACAAAAGTGTTGATATAGATAGAGAAGAACTTCTTCTGGATGAAATTAGGATACAATACAATTTTCTTGAAGAACGTCTACGGACTTATGAACGGAATTTTAATAATATATTTCTAATGGCAACAGCAACTCTCTCAGTTCTGCTGTTAATTCTAACTGCGATTCTAAGCTTCATAAAAGATGATCTATTTTCACTCACAGCCAGTTCTTCATGGGGGATTACCATTATTTTAATCGTTTCGGGTACCTTTGTGGGCTTTATTGTTCATTCAATATTAATTACCATGAGAGAATGTACATCTGCATTACGACAGAAAAAAGCAAAGGTATCTTTACTAAGATTTAATGTTAATAAGAAAGGAGAAATTAACCAAAATAAGAAGGTAATAATACTACAGTTACTACAAAAATACAGGCAATTACTAAGCGAAGATTCAGACGCCCTCAAAAAATTGAATAAAAAATACTTGGACGCTGTTATTTCCTTAAATTGGGCGATACAACTTATAGTTATAGCTGTCCCAGTTATTATAGGTTTATGGCTGATTTTTTCTTTCACTGGCTTATTATGATATCAAAAACCCCCCATATTTTATTTAAATTCATCAAGAGCACCTTTCTATTCCGCTTTCCAACAAGTTCAACTCAATTTACACTTGGAACTGGTGAAAATAACTGGATAATACTTTGGCATTTTTTTGCTAGGTATCACTCAAACATCTAATCAAAAACAGTGATTATAGCTATGATCACTCCTTAAAACTCTAATCATAACCTCATGATGTTTAGTTAATTCATACATTGATAATAATTCAAATATCTACTTTTAATATCATTAACAAGAAATTTAGTCATGTAGTTTTTTATAAAGCATGTCATAAAATTCACCTAAAAGAAATTCAAAAGGTGGGGGATATTTTGTATACCACTCAACGTGATTGTAGACACATTCAATTTCTCCTTTGTAATTTCGAATTAACTTACCATTTACATCTCTAACAAAACGAAGTGGCATTTTAATATAAATCCAATCAGGATCAGGCACAAAATCATTAAGATGAATATTTCTAGAAGTAGTATAATGATGAACTCCCTCAGGCAAAAACCATTCATGATCCTTTTCACTAAAATACTTACTTAAATAAGCAGAAACACGATGAATATCAACATATTTAACATTAGTAGAACCAAGACCAAGAGCAGCAGTTGACTCACTCAACCACGATTTAGGAATAAATCTATCAATCAAAATATGAAGATGACAATAGCCATCCTTATGAGAACGTATAAGATTAATATACGAAACTCTCAAACCAAACTTTCTCCGAAGATATTCTCTCCAATTATTAAAACGCTTCATAACATATTGAAAACTATTATCAGGTCTGACTACCCGTCTCAGATCCTTCCCACCAAAAGTAATCGTAATAAAACGGGTCAAATCATACTTCTCAGCATATCTTACAATATTATCTTTTAAATTCCCAAGAAGTCTAGGTCTACAATATTCACAACAAAACTGATTACAATGAGAATCAACCAACCTATGATCCTTTTTACTGTACAACTTATTATTGCCACAACCATTATTACGACCTTCATACTTCTTCTTTCTCCAGTAAAAATCAAATTTCGGACTTTGGTAATCAACTTGTGTTAATTGTTCTATACTAAAGACAAGCCCAGTAGTACAAAACGGTAAAAATTCAACGATATTATTGTAGTACCCAATTTCTTCTCGAAAATCTCTTGCAGTAATCCATCTTCCATTTACATGAAATAATTCATCAGGATCAACAAAAATTTCCTTTTCATCGGAAAGGCCTAGTTCAACGGCGGCAAAGCCGCCTCGCCATTGAACCCGCCCCACATCCCCCTCCAATGAAGAAAGAAGAAGACGTTGTTCCTGCCTATCGAGTCGTTTGTTTGAATCAGACATCAATTACTAAGGCTTAGAACCCTATATAATCAGAAGAATAATCTCGATAATTATTTGAAAAAATTAAATGTTTAAATATCATAACATTAGACCACTACCAGATGACCCCAAACTTGTCGCCCATTTCGTCAACACCGAAATGCCCACCTAACCGTTTTAGGAAATATCTGGACATTTCTTAGGTCTTAGTACATAATCCTATTTTTATCTTTTTTTTAAATAATTATATAGATGAGGTTTGAGAGGGCTTTGACATTTTGGTAATATAGACTACCACCTTCGAGTTAACATCATTCAGATGATGCAATATGCACTTGGGGCAAGGTTATTCCAACGACCCACAGATAAGACTTCGTTTATGTTTAGTAACTCTATGTTCCTTACGTTTCCTCTTATTTTTTGTTAAATAAACAGTAAACAATAGGAATAATAAGTGAATAGGAAAGGATGGAAAAAATCCCCTAATCAACCAAAATAAGGAAATCCCTTCCTATTAATACTACATATGCCGATATTCATTAATATAACTATCGCCTATTGTCGTTATGTCTCTTTCCTTTGGTGCCAATGGTGCAGGGTATTTTTTTTAATAAATGGAAAAAAATCCCCCGCACCGGATACCTTCAGGAAAAGAATATAACGACCTTTAACTAAGTAGACACTATAGAAACAATTTTTGCCCTGAAATGGAAAAAACCTCCCAAGCATCCGTTTTCCTTTGGAAAAGAGTATTGTGATATCCTGAATTAAGTTTCTCCTGGTTTTTCAAATTCATAATTTCAACACACCTTTTTACTATTTACTCTTGTCTTATCAAGAAAAGCCTGATAGGGCGTCCTAAGATTCCTTCTTTTTTC
>Ga0307431_1000343_pt1 | contig 33112 bp, 26 predicted proteins | sample SalMarWE160170MG_FD_202155 | JGI IMG/M metagenome (GOLD analysis project Ga0307431, IMG submission 202155) | Salt marsh sediment microbial communities from the Plum Island Ecosystem LTER, Massachusetts, United States - WE1603-170 | ecosystem: Environmental > Aquatic > Marine > Intertidal zone >...
AACCTTTTAATGTTGCCTATATTGAAACTTCAAAAAGGCCAAAAGACGGACGGTACGCTGAAAACCCAAATCGTATGCAGCAGTTTCAGCAGTATCAGGTAATTTTAAAGCCTGCGCCTTATGATGTGCAGGAACAGTACCTTGAAAGTCTTAAATATTTATCCCTGGATATTAGAGAACATGATATCCGTTTTGTTGAAGATGACTGGGAATCTCCTACTCTTGGAGCATGGGGTTTGGGTTGGGAAGTATGGATGGATGGTCAGGAGATAACTCAGTTTACATATTTTCAGCAGGTGGGAGGTATAAACCTTGATCCTATTTCTGCCGAGTTGACTTACGGGTTAGAAAGAATTGCTATTCTTCTTTCAGGAGTTAATTCGGTTTTTGATTTACCGTGGTCACCGGAGAAAACCTGGGCAGATTTAAATAAAGAGCAAGAATATCAGTTTTGTGTTTATAATTTTGACGAAGCAAATATCAATTCTCTTTCTAAATATTTTGAAGAATGTAAAGAAGAAGCTAAAAGATTAATTAATATGAATTTACTTTATCCCGGATATGATTTTGTAATAAAAGCATCTCATACTTTTAATCTTCTCGATGCACGTGGGGCTCTCTCTGTGGAGCAAAGGAATAATTATATACTTGAAATAAGGAAATTAGCAAATATGGCGGCTAAAAAATGGATAGAAATGTACTCATAGAGATTGGCACAGAGGAAATACCTGCCGGATATTTAGAGCCTGCCGCCTGTTCTTTTGAAAAGGGTCTACGGGATCTCTTTTCTTCAAATAAAATACCATATTCGAAAATAAGTATTTTTTATACACCAAGAAGACTTGCAGTTATAGTTGAAAACATTGCCGAAAAGCAGGAAAGAGTTGTAAATAAAATAAAGGGACCTCCTGCAGCACTTGCTTATGAGGATGGTAAACCTACTAAAATGGCAAAAGGATTTGCTTCTTCAAAGGGTATATCTATTGATTCTTTAAAAATTGAAGAAATAGACGGAAACGAATATGTGGTTGCGGAAATACATGAAGATATAAGAAGTACAGAAGAAATCCTTAGAGAAAATTTATCTTCTGTAATAAAAAACATAGAGTTTCCTAAAAAGATGCGTTGGGAGAAGACTGATTTCCTTTTTGCAAGACCTATCAGATGGATTGTTGCAATGTTAGGTAATAAGGTTATACCTGTTTCGCTAGCCGGTGTTAAAAGTACAAACACGACTCAGGGAAACCGCTTAATTTCTAAGGATAAAATAAAGGTAAATCCCTCTGATTATAAAAAGAAACTTAAAAAATCATACGTTATAGTTGACCCTGAGGAGAGGAAAAAGGACCTAAGGGTTCTAATAGAAAAGGAAGCCCAGAAAATTAAGGGTGTACCTTATTTTTCACCCGGGCTTCTTGATGAAGTTTCAAATCTTATAGAGTATCCTTTTGTCATTTTAGGTTCTTTTGATAAAAAATTTCTTACTCTTCCTGATAAAGTAGTGATTTCAGCAATGGAAACTCATCAGAGGTATTTTTCGGTAAAGAAAAACTCGAAACTCATGCCGTATTTTATTTCGGGAATAAATAATAAGCCAAATAAAGAAATAATTAAAGGCAACGAAAAAGTACTTACTGCAAGATTGGAAGACGCGAAGTTTTACTGGGAGGTAGACAGGAAAGTACCTATAAAGGAAAGATTGGCGAAATTATCAGGTATAAAGTGGCATAAGAATTTGGGGAATTTATTTGAAAGAACACAGAGGCTTATTGAACTTAGCAAATGGATAGGAGAGAGAGTAGATAATATAAACCTTTCTGTATTAAAAGAAGGCGCTAAGCTTTCAAAAGTTGATTTGACGACTTTAATGATAAGAGACGGAAAGGAATTTACCAGTCTTGAAGGTTATATTGGTTCTGAGTACGGTAGGGCGGAGGGTTTATCAGGAGACGTTTGTAAGGTTATTGAGGACCACTATAAACCCAGGAATATAGGAGATGAACTTCCTCGTTCAAAAGAAGCGGCAATTGTATCTCTTGCGGACAGAATCGACCTTGTCGTAGGAAGTTTCTTAGCCGGTGAAAAGCCTACCGGTTCCAGAGATCCTTTTGGATTACGGCAGGCAATGAACGGTTTTATAAGAATATTATTAGAATTTAATTTTTCTTTTTCTCTCGACGAACTTCTTAAAAAGAATCTTCAATTATTTTCGAGTATAAAAAACACGGAAATATTTGAAGAAATTAAGCGGTTTATAATTGAAAGAGAAGAAGGAAGCCTTCAGAATAAGGGAGTAAGATATGATATTGCAAAAGCTGTTCTTTCGGAAAAATGGAATGTTATTCTTGATTCTTATCTGGTAGCTAAGGCTATGATGAAGATTCGGGAAGATGAAGTAGAGTTCGAAAAACTTGTGATAGGACAAAAGAGAGTTTCGAATATATTAGAAGGGAAAACTCCGGGTAAAGTAAATAAATCACTCCTAAAGGAGAAAGAAGAAAAAGATTTATTTGACAGGGCAAAGGAAATTGAGCCGGCTTTAAAAAAATTTATAGGTAAGAGAGAATATATTAAAGGAATAAATCAATTGAAGAAAATAAGACCGTATATCGATAACCTTTTCGACAATGTTTTAGTAATGGATAAAGATGAAAAATTAAAAAATAACAGATTGGCACTTCTTTATTATGTAAGAAGTTTATTTCATCTTTTCTGTGATTTTGAAGAAATAATAATTGATTGAAAAAGTTTACCGCACCACAAAAATAATCTCACACAGAGCCACAGAGAACACGGAGATAATAGGACGCAGATAAACGCAGATTGAAAAGGATTTGTTTTTTTAAATTCCTCCCAACCCAAAAATATTTAGACAGGATAAAAAAGGGATTAACAGGATTTTTTTATTTTTCGCTAACAGTGAACGCAAAGTCTAAAGGCTAAGTTAAACAACAAATAATACGAATAGCTAAACAAGTTTTTTTCTAAATCCTAAATCCTAAATCCTAAATCCCAATTTAGTCATTTTAATATTTAATTTTCTTACTGTACTACCATGTGCATGAACTCTCCCGAAGTCTCAAAATAACACCCTTGACAAAAAATTTTTTATTCCTATAATTATATATATTTATAGTTATATATTAAGGAGGTTTGCATGAAAAGAAGAAGTTATTTCTTATTATTAATAGTATTTCTATTACTTTACTCCTGTACTGGTAATGAAGAACAAGTGGACTACCTTCCAAACGCGGATGGAAACTGGTGGGAATATCAATATTCCGACTCGTTAACAATGAGATTGGAGCTTTCAGGTATAGGAACCATTAACAGTACGGAAGTTCAAAGATTAGTATGGAATGATGAAGGAGATATAAATACAGATTATCTATTAAAGAATGAAGCAGAGATTATTCTTTATACTACACCCCAGTCCTGGTGAGCCTTTACCCTCGTAAGACTTCCTCTTGAGGAGGGTAATTCATGGCAGGCTTTCCGGATGATAGTGTTGGGCGACACGACTACCATTACTGCCCATGTGGAAGAAAAGCAGAGTGTATCTGTCCCTGCCGGTGAATTTGCCGATTGTTATCGAATTTACTATGAAAATCAATCGTTAGAAGAACCAATAAGAATATATTTTGCCCCTGATGTAGGTCCTGTGAAATTTGAGTATATTACTGGAAGAGAGGAGGTGTTGAAGAACTATGCGGTGGAATAAAATAATTAGGTACTTAAATTCGGAGAGTAGGTTTCCTCTACAATGCTCACTTGACAAAATTTAAAAAATCTGTATAATTTATAAATATATAAAGTCAACCAGAAATGTGAATTTTATGAAATTTTTCTTAGTATATATTCTGGTATTTATTAGTAAAAAATATTCTGGAAAGGAGGAAATAAAATGAGAAAATCAGTAGGAGTATTATTAGTAGTTGTGTTGCTTCTTGGAGTAATCAGTTGTGCAAGCAATCAGGCAAAAGGTACTGTTATTGGAGCTGCTGCAGGAGGAGTTGTTGGAGGTTTAATCGGTAAAAAGGCTGGAAATACCGCCGCAGGAGCTATAATAGGCGCTGTACTTGGTGGAGCCGCGGGAAATTATATCGGCAATTATATGGACAAACAGGCTGATGAAATGAAACGAGATATTGCGGGCGCAAAGATTGAGCGAATTGGCGAAGGTATCAAGATTACCTTCGATTCCGGTTTACTGTTTGACGTAAATAAAGCTTCATTGAAAACAGCAAGCAGGGATAACTTAAAAAATCTTGCCATAATCCTAAATAAATATGAGGATACCGAAATAGTATTAGAAGGACATACAGATGCTACAGGTTCCGAAGAGTATAACCTTCAGTTGTCCCGTTCGAGAGCAAACTCAGTTGCCAATTATCTTCAGAGTTTAAATGTTAACGAGACTCGTTTTACAGTAATGGGTTACGGCGAGCAGCAGCCTATCGCGAGTAATGAGAGTATCGAAGGTCGTCAAATAAACCGTAGGGTTGAAGTTGCCATTTTTGCCAACGATAAGCTTAAAAAGATCGCAGAAAAAGAAGCTGGCTGATTCAAAAATTTTTGTTTATAATAAAACGAGGAGACTGTAATAAGTCTCCTCGTTTTATATGTTATTTTTATAATTTATTCTATAGATATTTTTCAACATAGATTAAGTGGTTTATCATCAATCCATTTGCCAATGTATTTATCAGCTTATGAGAAAGGTGTTGATATAAGTATAAAAAAAGTTAAAATAACTAGTAAGAGAGGTATTGATTATGATTAAGAGAAAATTGAGTATAATAATAATGTTTTGTATTCTTCTAACCAGCTGCGAAGAGTTAGAAGAATTTCTTACAACGGTTTCCGGTAAAATTTATGCGGACAATTGCAAAGTTGTCCTTGCAGTCAAAGGAGACTTGGACTTACTTCACTATCTGAATGCTATACACGGAATTGATGAAGTATCTTTGCGTGATGATGATATTTTTAGAGGTTTTGATCTGGCAATAGGGAACGATAGTTTATATAATATTACGATGCTGTCTTTTGGTGAAACCTATTTTCTTGCTGTAGTAGATGATGGTTTAACGGAAGATGTGCTTGATACTCTGGATCATGTTGGATTTTATGGGGAATCGGATACTGTAGATATTCCTTTGATTGGTGGTGGCGATACTACTTTTGTATATTCTATTCCGGAAAGAATGAATATTAGAGATAGAGTAGACGAAAGTGATGTTGATATTGAAAATTTTATTAAATTTAAATGGTTCATAAAGATTTACCAGATAACCAACCCGTGAGTAAAGAGTAGATAGTAGCTAGTAGTGAGAATATTGGGTATAGTATTTAGGGGTATAGGGTATAGTAAAAAAACTAAAAAAATCAGTGTAAATCCGTGTTCATCAGTGGCAGTATTAGGTATTAGGGGTTGGATGCCAAATGAAAGTAGGCCACCGTAATATTATATTTATTCAATATGTCAATATATCTTTGCATTTTTCTTTGGATCGTGAGTTTATCTTGAAGCTTATATTTTTTATTATCTCGGACTCCTTTTCTTTTTCAAATCGAATATAAATTCGTTCTTCTTTTAAGTTCCATTCTGCTAACACATAATATTTAATGTATGATTTTGGTAAATGGATTATCTCATTCAAAACATTTATAAAACCTTCTTTCTTTTCTTTATCTTCTTCTACCTGGCGTATTAAATAAACCTTAGGAGTAAAATCTTCTTTTTTGGTCTTTTTCTCTTTTGGTCGGCAGTAACCTAAATACTCGATAGAAGATTTATTGAACCATTCTATCTTCTCGTCAACTTCTTCTATAGATTCGAACTCTATTCTGTTCCAGAATTTTCTCGAAAAGACTGAGTTATTGCCTTCTATTGATGCTTGTGTAAACGGTCTCCTCGGAACAGCAAATATAGGAATAACATGATTCTCTAAAAGGAATTTCATTGTTCTGGAAATATTTCTTTTTCCTGAAGCACTACCAATAGTAGCAGGATCATTATCAACTTTCATATAGTCTGGTTTCTCAAATTCTCTGAAAAAGTGTTTACTTTGTACTATGAAATCATCTGCCTTTTGGCTCTCAATACGCTTGAAATACCTTATCTTAGGCTTCTTCTTAAATGAAAAACCGATGAAATTTAACGGCTCTGACCTACCGGTTATATATTTCTTACCTATGAAATCTGCCTCCAGGATTCTTCCTCCTAAAAGACTATATATTGTATATTCAGGATAACAAAGATATTTGGCTGCACCCTTATTCCTACCTCTCTTATTCTCTTTTGTTAATCCTAAATTAGACATAATCCGACCAATAGTCCTTAACGGGGGAGGGTCTATTTCCGGATACCTCTTGCGCCACTCTAAATCAATTGCAGTCGCACCTGTATAAAAAATACTTGTATCCTCTTCGAAATATTTTCCTATCTCTTTTATCTTCTCTTCTGTAGACTTATCCCATTTTCTACCTTTACCCTTTTCCCATCCACGGTTGTCTCTGGTAAAATCTTGATCCGGTGTTTGTGTCCAGTTATCCACGAATCTCCGACTTACTCCTTCCTTCCTTGCGATCTCACGTTTCTGAACCCTATACCCGAAATATAATCCGTTAACTTGCCTTCTCTTCTCAATAGATTTTTTTTCTTCATTTCTTAATCTCCTATCTCGATTAAATTTTATTTTACAATTTTCTGCCATAAAAAGCAAGACCCGGGTGGCCTACTTTCATTTGGCATCCAACCATTAGGTTTTAGTAAAAGAAAAATATATTTTTTTTCTCTGTGCTCTCTGTGAGTTTTTTGTTTTTCTCTGTGTACTCTGTGGTAAATTTTTTTTATTTTTTTTACGTATTTTCTTTTTCTGAAAGGTAATAGCTAAGACGAGCTAATTCCGAGGAAAGGTCAATATTACGAATAATGAAGTTATCCGAAAAGTTGTTCAGAGAAGACAGGTAAGAAGGGGTAAAATTCAATACAGCATCAATGGTAGAATTTTTGATTTTATTTATTACATTGACCACTTCCTCTGACGGAACCGCAATTATAGCAATTTTCATACCTTCTTTTTTGACTTTCCGTTTAAAGTTCTCGATATCGTCAATTTTAACTCCGTTTATTTCACTTCCAACTTTTCTTTTGTCTTTATCAAAAGCTAATGCAATTTTAAAACCCTGAGTCTTAAAACCATAGAAATTAAGAAGAGCTGAACCAAGTTTTCCCACACCAATTAGCGCCACCTTTATTTCTTTACTTGGAAAAGCAATTTGTTTTATTTCTTTAAGGACATCTTCGGTGTTATATCCAACCCCACGTTTTCCCATTGATCCTATGTACGAGAAATCTTTTCTTGCAAGAGTCGGTTTTATATTTAATCTGTTTGCAATGTCGTCCGAAGAAAAGCTTTCTTTGCCTTCCGCGCAAAAACTTTCAAGGCATCTTGCGTATATATATAACCTGTTTATAACTTCGTCTGGTACTTCTGGTTTGTTTAAAATTTTTCTTTTCACTTTGTGATTATAATAACAAATATCCTTTTTGTCAATATTTTAAATGCCACGAAGACACTAAGACACAAATAGGAAAATTAATTGACATTAAACTTTAACAAATAAAAGCCCTTGAATATCTTGCAGAGTGGATTATTTTACATATGTGGATTATTTTACATATGTGGATTATTTTATATATAAGGAGGTAATATGTATGCAATAGAATATAAGGGAGTCGTAGTAAAAATTGTAAGGGGTGATATCACAGAACAGGATACGGATGCTGTTGTCAATGCTGCGAATAAAAAGCTTTCACCCGGGGGTGGAGTAGCAGGTGCTATTCATTCTGCAGCAGGTTCGAGGCTCTGGGAAGAATGCAAGAAAATTGGACGTTGTGAAACAGGAGAAGCGGTTATTACTAAGGGATATAAATTACCTGCAAAATGGATTGTTCATACTGTAGGTCCTGTGTGGGCGAGCCGTCACGAAGATCCTGAGATGCTTTCTGCTTGTTATAATAATTCTCTTACTATAGCTGATAAACATAATATCCGATCTATATCCTTTCCTGCAATTTCGACAGGAGCTTTTGGTTATCCACTGGAAGAGGGGGCTGAAATTGCCGTTAAGGCTGTCTCTGAGGTAATCGAAAATCTTTCTTCGGTTAAGTTAATTCAGTTTGTCCTTTTTGACGATAAAGCATATAACATTTTCGAGGAAAAATTAAAAAATTTAGAAGAAAAAGAAAACGAGTAAGGAAATGGGACGCAGATGAACGCAGATTAGAAAGTTTTTTACTTTTAACTAAATCCTGTATCCCAAATCCCAAAGAAGCTATTTAACTTAGATTCGAAGAATCTACAAAGAGTTTTTTATCAACAAAACTACCGCAACTGCAGTATCTTCAGAATGGGATAGAGATACGTGTGGGATAACTCCCTTCATTTCAATCTCTAACTTTTTGTTTAGAATTTTAATTACAGGTTTTTCTTCAGTTCTGATTTCTGTTGCTTTCCACCCGTAATTATGATTTTTTGCTTTATAAAAGGATTCCTTAACAGCAAATCTTACAGCATAACACTGGCTTCTATTAATTTTATTTTTGCAATATTGCTTTTCGTTTGTGGTGAATATTTTGTCTATAAAGTTATCTCCCCAGCGGTCAATTGCTTTTTCTATCCGGTTTATTTTAACTATATCTATACCAATCATTTATCCTCAAAGATTATTACCGTATCTCCGGATTTTATCATACCTAATTTTTCTCTTGCAATTTTTTCGAGAAGAAAAGTATCTTTTTTTATCCTTTTCAAAGAATCGAGTAAATCGTTTTCTTTTTTAAGAAATTCCTGCTTGTTTCTTCTCAGTTTGATTTCCTTTCTTTTTAGTTTAACAATGTTTATAAAGCCGTAGGCTCCGAAAAAGAGATAGTAAAGGATTCCGCAGATTATTAAAACCAAAAGAGTCTTTTTTAAGTGCTTTTTTAGAAGTTTCTTAGAATGCTTTGAACCTCGCGGCATCTCCTAATTCCTCTTCAATTCTGAGCAGCTCGTTGTATTTTTCTAGTCTTTCGCTCCTGGAAAGAGAACCGGTTTTAATTTGACCCGTATTTAGACCGACTGCGAGGTGGGCAATAAACGTATCGGCAGTCTCTCCTGAACGGTGCGAAACAACTGCTGTCCAGCCGTTATTTTTTGCCATCTGGATTGCTTCGATCGTTTCTGTAACGGTCCCAATCTGATTGAGTTTTATTAAAACCGAGTTACTTGCATTTCGTTCTATACCTTTCTGGATTATGGAGGTATTGGTTACAAAGAGATCGTCACCAACAATCTGGATTTTATCTCCCAATTCTTCTGTTAATTTTTCCCAACCATCCCAATCGGCTTCAGAAAGACCGTCTTCAATTGAAATTATGGGATATTTGTTAACCCATTTTTTATATACGGAAATCATATCTTCCGAAGATAAAGACTTCCCTCCAAAATTATAGGACTTATTTTTGTAAAACTCGGAGGCTGCGCAATCTAATGCTATTGCAATTTCCTCACCCGCTTTGTATCCGGCTTTCTCGATGGATTCAAGAATTAAGCTCAATGCTTCTTCATTTGTTGAAAGATTTGGAGCAAAACCACCTTCGTCCCCTACACTGGTAGCATATTTTTTGTCAGAGAGAATTCTTTGCAATGAATGAAAGACCTCGCTCGCTGCCCTGATTGCTTCTTTGAAATTAGGTAGTCCTACGGGAGCTATCATATATTCCTGAATGTCAAGATTATTATCAGCATGTTCTCCACCGTTTAGGATGTTGCATTGCGGAATAGGAAGCTGACACGCGTTTGTTCCTCCCAGATACCTATAAAGAGGTATATTTAAAAAATTACTTGCGGCTCTCGCGACTGCCATAGATACCGCAAGAATAGCGTTAGCTCCAAGTTTACCTTTATTTTCGGTTCCATCCATTTTACACATTGTAATGTCTATCAGTCTCTGATCAAAGCAATTCTTACCTGCAATTTCCTGCCCCAATATGTTTTTTGCGTTGTTAACAGCCTTAAGAACTCCTTTCCCGCCATATCTTTTTTTATCATTATCTCGAAGTTCCAGCGCTTCTCTTGTTCCTGTCGAAGCGCCGGAGGGGACAGCTGCTCTGCCAAGGATTCCTGATTCTAAAAGACATTCGGCTTCTATAGTGGGATTACCTCTTGAGTCGATGATTTCTCTTGCTTTAATGTCAATTATTCTCATTTGTATTTGTCCTCCTTAATTTTTACCTACGCCCGGAAGGATTCGAACCTTCAACCAGCGGATCCGAAGTCCGCTACTCTGTCCAGTTGAGCTACGGGCGCAACCATATTTATCAATCTTTTAGTTGAAAACCAAGTTGATTTTAACAATTTTCAGTTAATCACTCGAATATATTATTACATTTTTGTTTGTCAAGTATAGGTCTAGCTATTAGCCTTTCGCTTTTAGCTTTTAGATTAAAAACAAATATAAAATTTTGTGTCCTTTGTGGTAACTTTAGGATTTTGGTGTTTTGGGGATGAATTTATTGCGAAAAGCAAAGGGCGAAAGCGGATGGCGGTAAGCGGATAACGGATAAATAAGTCTTGACAAAATGATAATATTCGTATACCTTTATTTTGTAATTAAAAAAAGGAGGGTTTGATGAAAAAATATTTAGTGTTTTTGTTAGTTCTTATTATCTATGCGCCAATGTTAAATGCGCAGGGGCTAGTTTTTGGTGTAGAAATTCAACCTGAACTTAAAAGCACTTACTACTTTGGGTATAAAGCAGGGAGTTTTGTTCCTTATGCTGGTCTTGAAGTATTAAAAATTGGCGGCAGTTATTCATCGCATTATGAGGATTGGAATGAAGATGGTTCAGGTGATCATTACCTTGCCTATGAAAATGATTGGGATATAAACGGTTCTGCAACGTTATTTATTCCAAGAATTGGACTAAAATTCTATTTATCTCAGTCTAATATAAGCTCTTACTTCAAGTTAGGAGTTTTGAAATGTTTGCCTTCGGTTAGTGGAGAATATAGCTATAGATATGTTGATTATGACTCCCTGGGAAATGTTTTTTACGAATCTGATACAACAATGGCGCTTCTTGATGAGGAAAAAGAGGTAATCGCCAGTATATTAGGAGTTTTTGGTATTAACATAGGTTTTGGTTGTGAATATCATTTATCTTCTAACTTCAGCATTGGAGGGGAAGCAGGATTTAGATACTGGAAAACTGGTGGGGATTACGTTAGAGACGAGGAAGACCTGACTCCTTTTTATGATAGAGATATTTGGGAGCAGGAATTATCTACAAGTTTAGGTATATCGTACGCTATTTTTACTTTGAATTATTATTGGGGTAGCGGAAAAGACTGAAATAAAATCATTGCTTTATATAAAGACATGTAAGATATCTATATTGTTTATAGTTTAGAGTATCCTGTAGAATTATACGGTCTTGACAAAAGTAGAGTATATTTTATACTTCCCATATGATATTTGTACTTCTAATAGGTTATCTTTCTGTTTTGCTTCCTGAACCCTCTATAAGGGCTCAGAAATGGATAAATCAAGGAGAGATTGAGCTTCCTTACGGGATTTCGCCTTTATTTGAAGATACTAATACTGTTGATATTTCAATACATTCGTTTGTAGATACTATAAACTATGTTCAAATCTGTCCCACAATTAAGAATCGATCTGGAGAGTGGGGAGGAGAAGTTTCCCCTTATCTCCGCTGGGGAGGGGATTCCCTTTATCCTAAAAGAAAAAAATTTGGTGTTTATTCCGATTTTATAAGGGGGTCTATTTTTTACAAAAACGATAAAATCTTATTTGCCTTTGGTAAAGATATATTTTCTTTAGGTCCCGCATTTGAGAACAATGCATTGCTTTCCCCCAATATTCCGCTTAATTATTTAAGCTTTACTTTTAAAACACCTAAATTTGCTTTTACTCATATAATTTCACGTTTAGGTAATTACGAAGGCGTAGAATACGAATGGGATGATACTTCGTCCGGTAATTTAACAAACGTCAATAGATATCTTGGAATACATCGTCTTGAAATAAAACCAACAGATTGGTTTGCTTTTTCTATTTCTGAAGCAATGTTGATAGGGGGTGAATCTTTGGGTTTTCCTTTTGAATTATTGTCGCCGCTTACAATCTACTTTGTTGAACAACATAACAGGAAACAGAATACTAATATTTTATGGAATCTTGATTTAGTGGCGGTTAGAGGAAAATTCCTGTTTTATTTTGATCTATTTATTGACGATTTTCAGTATGAAGCAGACCCCTGGAAAGAACCAAATCATATAGGACTATACCTTGGAATTCAAAGCAAAGATTTTCTCATTAGCAATTCGGAGCTCTTTGTTTCTTACAATCTTATGTCGAGGTGGGTTTACGATAATATACTGGTCTGGCAGAGGTTTTCAGACGAAGGAATGCCTCTTGGCTCAATGCTTGGCTGTGATTATGATCACTTTGTTTTTAAATCCCTTTACCCTCTTTCTTGCTTTAAAGCGGGAAGCATGATTTCCTATACCAGAAGAGGCGAAAACAGAATAACAACTCCGTGGCCTGTAAATACCATGATTGAAGCATCCCCGGAGAACGAATTCGATGGGACAAATTTTTTAACCGGAACAATAGAGAAAAGAATTACTTTTGCCGCCGTACTGAAGTATAAGAACTTTTTAGAACTTACTTCCGGAATATCATATTTCAAAAACTATAAACATGAGGAAGGAACGACAAAAACTCTACCTTTAATCGAATTAAAGTTAAAATACAGCATATAAATTCCAACTTATTGCTAATAAATACATTAAGCTCATCAGTTGAAGTCATAGATTAAATGGTTTTTTTTGATTATCATTATTAATTAAAATATCAAAATTTAAAAATTAAAATGACAAATTAAAATGCAAAACTAAAAATGATTGGACGCAGATTAACGCAGATTAAAAAGGATTTTATTTGTTATGAAATCAAAAAAAGACCCGGAAAAATGTATGAACAAAATAAAAAGAACAATTAAAACTTTGAATGGGGTGGAGGAATGATTTCAGATTTCAATGACTGACCCTGTTAGTCCTGTTACTAACCTCCTAACTACACATATATATCCAGGATATATATGTGTAGTTAGAGAAAGAGGATAAACGGATTCAAGCACCATCCCTATATTTTATATTTTTATTTGTTATGGTTTTTTTACTAATTAACTAATCGACGAATTAACTAATTAACTGATCCGAAAAATGGGGTTGTGGGATGAATTCACATTTCAATACCTAACCCTGTTAACCACGAAAACCCATCCCACCCCCGAAAAATTTAGACAGGATAACAGGATGAACAGGATTTATTTCTGTTGTTTTGACAACTCAACGACCTAACGGTCTAACCACCTAACCAATTTAATTTGTCAAAGATTGAAATTTGACCCCAAATACATATGAAGAAAAAGAATCTTGATATTAGTAAGTTAGAAAATTGTCAAAGGTTGAGATGCGACCCCGGATACACATTGATTAGCTTTTAAAATATTCTTGTTTTTTTATTAAAAAATAATCGGGCTAACGCATTTTCACCTATTTTTTTATGAGCAACCATTTATCTTTTCTTTACATCGCTATTAGCTATATGTAGAACTTTTCTCATATACTTCATTTAGTTTGCCCGTTTTCTTTGATATGAATTAGATTGACGACCGAATTGTCAAAACCGTCTTTTGTCGTAGGATGACAAGTGAATATTAAAATTTGTCTTCCTTTAGCAAATTCCTGGAATATTTCTGCTGCTTGTCTTGCACGATGTGGGTCAAAATTCACCAATACTTCATCCACAATAACAGGTAATGGTTCTGCCTTTTTTTCATATTCTTCAATAAAGCCCAGCCTAAGACTAATGAGCAACTGTTCTAGAGTTCCCCTGCTTAGGTCGCCAATCTTTTTTGATGCCTCTTTTGAATCATAAACAGCCACATCTTTCTCATCCAATGATGCCCTGATTTTTTTATACCTGTCTCTTGTAATTCTGTTAAAATAATTACTTGACTTTTTAATAACTTCTGGCTGCTTCTCTTTCTCATATTGTGTTTTGACTTCTGCCAGTATTTTTAACGCAATTTTTCCGGTGATCCAGTCTTTATAAGCATTTTTTAATTTTTGTTTTTCGGTTTCAAGTTCGGTTAATACTTCAGCGAGTTCTGATTCACCTTCTATTCTTTTAATTTCATTTCTCTTTCCACCCCGTTCGTCTTTTCTCTCCGTTGATTCTTGCCTTATAGATTGAATCTCATGGGTTAGTTTATTAATCTTCGTTTCAATAGTCTCTTTTTCATTTGCTTTCAAATATGCGATTACTTCATTGGCCTTTTTGTGTCCGACAATCTTCTCAATGGTTGTAATTGCTGTTTTTTTTGTCTCGGTATGGACATTCACCTTGTTGTTTTCTTCATATTTCTTTCTGAAATCATGCCAGTCTTTAGCATTGATTGAGTCCAATAAATTCTCAATGTCTGTTTGAGTATGTTTAAGCTTTGATTCGGTGCTTTCCAATCCCTTTTTCCTTCGACTTAATTCTGCCCCCAATTTTTCTTTATTTTCAAAATGAACCTTGGAATTATCAAATTCAGTAATTACTTGGTTAACTATAATTTCTATATTTTCCCTCTGTTTTTTGCTTTCCAAAATACCTGTAAGGGAAGATGCTTCTTTTTTAAATTCCCTAATAAATGGAAGTCTTTGTTTATCAACCTTATCTTTTAGCTTATCTCTTTCTATAATCTCTTTTTTGAGCTGCTCAATACTCTTAAACACATCTAATGTTGCCTCTGGTGATAGGGACTTAGCAAGATTCAATTGCTGTTCAAGATAGTTTTCGTATTCTTCTTTAATCTTCTGCTCATCCTTTTTTAAAACATCAATTTTATTCTGTAGTTGCTTATAGGAACCTTCCTTCACTAAATATTTTTTGCCGAAAAACAGTAGTAATGCTATCAATAATAATGCTCCGCCTAATACATACAAGTCGTAATGGAAAGCCGGAATAGAACCAATGAGGAAGATTATCGAGGTAATATTAGCAATACTGTTTACATTCAGTGGGCTTTCTTTTGCCTGACTTGCTTTGAGTTGTGCTTCTATGTCCCTTTTATTATTAGTTAACTTTTCGATTTCGTTCTTAAATCCTTCAATTTTATTTTTGTGAATAGTTAAATCAGTCAATCCCGTTATATTCTGTTCGGTCCACTGACCATTAATGTCAGCGATTTCTTGATTTATTGATTGCTGATACTCTGTAATCCGCTGTTCCTCCTCTTTTTTTTCGGTTATCGCTTGCTTATATTTTTCCAGGTTTTTACGTATATACCCAACCTTATCTTCTTTCTCTAGCAAATTTGAATTAAAGGAAATAGCCTTAATTGTTTCTTCCAATTCAACTATGCCTTTTTCATCTTTGGTTCCATTCCGTAATTCTTGGATCCTATCATTGAGTTCCCGGTTTTTTTCTTTAAGCTTATCAAGTTGTTCCACCCCTTTTGCAGGATAGTCCTGAAGCTTAGGTAATTTTCTTAAAGCCTCATCTGCTTTTGTAATGGTTATAAAACTGTCATAGCATTTGATATAATTATCGAATTTATTTTTTTCTATTATTAATTCTTCAATCTGCTTATCCAGTTTACCTATATTTTCTTCCAGTTGCTTTATCTCCTGAGTTAAGCTTTGATATTTAGGCAGATTTTCCTGAATTTGTTTTATTCTTGATTTTTTCTTTTCAAGTTCTTTAAGAATTTGCGGTATTAATTGAACACTTCCTCTCGATTTGTAAATATTATCAATTCTGTCCTGAACACTGCTTTCAACTTCTCTGATTGACGTTTTGCCCAAACCCAGTCCTACGCTGAAAATTTTATCTTCCACACCTGATTGAGAAAGTGAGTCAAGTCCCACCAATTCTTCTAATGAAAAAGCATATACATTATTGTATAATTCTGCAGAAGCATTTCCAAGCAATTGAAACCATTGGCTTTGATTTTGGGTTTCTTGCTCATCGTATAAGAGATTAATGCTGTCATCTCCTAATCTCTTAAAAAGGACTTCCTTACCAGAGGATAAGATGGCTTTTATTCTGCCACCGTGATTCCCTCCATTTAGTGGAGCCATCCTTTGGTCTTTAAATCGCGGATACCCGAAAAGCGTAAATCTCAAGAACTTAAGCAAAGTTGATTTACCTACCTCATTGTTTCCAAGAATAATATTTACGCCTTTATCAAGTGTGGTCAATGAAAACCCATTGAATATTCCAAAGCCCTCAATATGGATTTCTTTGATAATCATTCTTGTCCTTTTATAAGTTGGTCAAACAGCATCCATTTAGCTTTTTCGAGGATTTCATTATGTTCATCATCAGCAATTTTAATTTCTCGTTTAGCAGGATAGCTACTAAAATTTTTATCTGCATTTTTAATTACTTCATCAAGTTTGCCAGGATTACTTTCAAGCTTTCCAAATGATTTCAAAATTTCTGCAGTAAAGCCGGATTCTTTTTTGATTTGTTCAATATCAAGATCAGGCTGCGTTTTTACACCTATTCCATCAATCCATGTAAAGCTTTTTTGATTTAATTGACCATCGTTAAAATGTTCCAATAGCTGTTCAATCTCTTCTTGTTTATTGAATTGTGAATGCAATGAAGTTCTACCTTTAAAAGTAATTCTTAGAATGTAGCTTGTATTGACCTCATAGTTATCTATATTGGTTTTAGCATCTTCAATTCTGTCTGGTAATTTGCCAATTTTATCTTCTTCTGTCAGGTCAATTTCAATCTCCTCAAAACTTATAAGCTGTGTAGACGCAAACTTAATTTTAGGCTTTTCATTTTGAGCAATTTCAACAATATAGCAGCCTTTTTTGCCAGTTTCTCCAAAATCCCTGCCTTGAGGATTTCCGGGATATACAATTGTAGGATTCTTTTCTTGAATAATTTGTCTTTTATGAATGTGTCCCAATGCCCAATAGTCAAATCCTTTGCCAGTTACATCTTCAACTTTAAACGGAGCATAATTTTCATGTGGTCCAGGAGTACCCACTGTTCCGTGTAAAATAGCAATGGAGATTGCGGATGTATTGCTGTTTAATTGATAATTGCGAGCTAAATTCTTATTGACGACCTTATTTTCAAAACTAATTCCATAAATATCCGCGATTGGTTTATCACTTTTTTGATAAGTAAACTTTTCTACCTCAGTGGAGTTAAATCGAAAGACATTTTTGGGCATTTGTAAGCTTTCGAGCCACGAACTCAAGGGGTCATGATTTCCACAAATAAAATATGTAGGTATTCCTTTTTCTGATAACCTCTTAAGCTCGTGAACAAATTTTAATTGGGCTGCCAAGCTTTTATTCTCACTATCAAATATATCTCCTGAGATTAATAGAAAGTCAACTTTTTCTTGTAAACATAGGTCAATAATATTTTTGAAACTCTTAAAGGTAGCCTCTTTCAATTTTGACGCTAATTGACTATTCCAATTCGACAACCCTTTAAAAGGTGTATCCAAATGAAGATCTGACGCATGTATAAATTTAACTTTTGTCATTTTTCGTGAAAAAATTTATTAGAGCCAATTCGTTTATACTTGGAACTTAGTTCGTATATACTTCCAATAAAACATTTTATTCGAAATAAATTTCGTATATACATATATCTTTCAAATTTTCATTAGCTTATTAAAAAATTTAAGGGATATATCCGATAAGTCAAGCCCATTATTTAAATACGAATAAAAAAATTCTAGATTTTTACATGTTGAAAAATTGTCAAAGATTGAGGGCGTGTTGCCGAAATGCTTTTTTGCCCTCGAAAGGATGTCTTTGCGAGTTAGGCACCCTGCTCTACCCATGCGAAGCAATCTCCTGTGATAGAACTAGATGCCTTAATTGCAAGCTATACACAGAGATTGCGTCACATAAGAAAGGCAAGGAGAAAAGTTCGCAATGACTTTTTATATTGGAAATTACGTTTAATTGGGTTTCGGCAACACGCCCTTGAGATTTGACCCCAAAAACAGAATTCGAAAAACAAGACCTAACCCCACTATATTTTAAAAACACCCTTGATTTTGAGTGATTTTTTGTTTATCTTTAAGAAAGAAGATGAGATAATGAATAAAATTAGAGAGAGACAAAAGTCACCCAGAAGGATGTATATACGACATAGTCGCTTATACTCTACGACCTATTCGGATATAAACGAGTTATGTGCAATATGCAGTCAAAAGAGGAATAAAAATGAGAATTAAGAAACTAATATTAGAAAACTTTCGCATATTCAAGGAAAGAACGACTATAGATTTTGACAATCTAACAGCATTCATTGGGAAAAATGACTTTGGTAAGTCTTCAATTTTAGAAGTCCTTGATATATTTCTCAATGATAAAGATGCCCGTGTAAAAATTGACAAAGATGACCTAAGTAAAGGTGCGAATTCTTCTGATATATTAATTGGTGTTGTGTTTGAAGATTTACCTAAAAAATTGATAATAGATACTACATTTGAAACGAATTTAAAAGAAGAATATTTACTTAATAAAGATGGAACCTTAGAAATTCATAAAATATACCCTAATGGTAAGCTCAAAGGAACTTCCATATTAGCAAATCATCCAAGTAATTCTAACTTGAAAGATTTACTATCACTTAAAATATCGGAGTTAAAGACAAGAGCTCAGGATCTGAGTATAGACTTATCAGAAGAAGATAAAAGAGTATCTTCAAAAATTAGAAAAGCGATAAGAGAAAACATTAATGAGGAAATAAAATTAGAAGAAATTGACATTCTTGTGGACGAAGAAAGTACTAAACAAATATGGGAGCAACTTAAAAACTATATGCCGCTATATGCTCTTTTTCAATCTGACAGACAGAATGTTGATCAAGATAGTGAAGTTCAAGATCCAATGAAAATTGCAATTAAAAAAATTCTGCAAGGGGAAGAACTTCAAATTAAATTAAAAGGGATACAAAATGAAGTGGAAACAACAATTACTGAAATAGCCAACCAAACGATTGAAAAGTTAAATGAAATGAACCCCGAAATAGCACAAGAACTAAAGCCTGAAATACCAGAACCCAAATGGGAAAATGTATTTAAGGGAATAACAATAACTAGCGATGAAGGAATACCCCTTAACAAAAGAGGTAGTGGAGTTCGCAGGCTGATATTATTAAACTTTTTCAGAGCAGAAGCCGAGAAGAAAAAAGAGGAAAGGAATGTTCCAAATGTTATTTATGCTTTTGAAGAACCTGAAACATCTCAACATCCAGCGCATCAAAGGAAGTTAATAGAGGCATTTCTTGAACTATCATCAAGAGATGATACTCAAATAATTTTAAGCACTCATAGCCCAGGAATAGCAAACTTATTGCCTGTAGAAAGTTTGAGATTTCTGTATAAGAGAGACAGCCAAATTCTTATAGAAAAAGGAACTAACGAAATTTTTGAAAAAATATCAGAAAGTTTAGGTGTTTTACCTTCAATAGACAAAGAAAAAATTGATAAATTAAAACTGATAGTTTGTGTGGAAGGACCTACAGATGTAGAGTTTTTCAAAAGACTATCTAAAAAAGTAGATGACGATATAATTATTGACTTAGAAAACGACCAAAGAATTGTCTTGATACCTTTAGGAGGATCAACTCTTAAACATTGGGTAGATAATAATTATCTAAGAAAACTTGGCTTGCCTGAAATTCATATTTATGATGGCGATAAAGAGGAATATAAACAAAGCGCTCGACAAGTGAGTAGCAGAGATGATGGTAGCAGAGGATTTATTACACAAAAGAGAGAAATAGAAAACTATGTTCATCCGAGGATTATTGAACAAATTTTTCGTAAACTAAATCATAATACGCTAATAGATATAACTCAGGACAACTGGATAGAACAGTGGAATCAATTGGATATTATCCCATCAATTAAGACAAAAGGTGTATTACTCAGAGAAATAAAAATAAAAGAAAAAATATGCACCGATGGAATAGAGAGGATGACAAAGGAACTCTTCCAAGAGCTAAATGCTTATGAGGAGATTGAAGGATGGTTCAGTACGGTAAAGAATATATTGGATTAAATCTGCACATTGCACATAACAGCAGACATACGGCTACGCTTCGCTCCGTCCAAATTCGGTTTCGCCGTCTGTAAATTTAAAGGTTTTACTATTTGAGCCTTCATCTAAAATCTTTTCCAATTTTTTTGCATCTTTTGATAGCATATCATGATAAGATTGTCCTCCATTGCCTGTTAAATATACCGAAACTTCATCTTTTTTCATTATCCCTACCTTTTTTAATTTAAATTAAAATATTTTTTTTAATTGTAGATGTTTCAGGGGAATTGTCAAGGATGGGTGGATTATCACAATGTCAGGCATCGATACCCGTACTCTTTATTGAGCACCCAAAGGCACTTCCAAAGGAAACGTTGTACTCTTATTCCCGCAGTAGTTTATATATAGTTTTACTTCTTAACTTAAACAAAAAAACTTCACTAACAATTGTGATAAAGTATACTCCGGCGATAGCATGCCATATATATCCCTTGTTTGCCAGTAAATAAACGCCATACATTGAAATTAATAAAATTACATAAATTAACATTCGTATTTTGTTGCAGTAAAATTCCTTGAATATACTATTTTTATATTGGTTACCGCTTATGTATAAGAAAAAGTTAGAGGGAATTAGGATTATATCATAAATAAGGAAAAACAAGAAGACTTGTTTTAAATTCATCTTAATTATTAAATTTAACATATAATATGTTAAACCAACAACTATTATTCCGAAAATACCTCCAAGAAATCCTGCTGAAAGCGAAAAAGATTGAGGCTCAAACTCTTTGATTAAATTTGTCTCAATTTTAGTTGCAAACCAAAAATTAAAAATATATATTAATATAAAACAATATAAAAAAATAGCTTTTAATCTTTCAATAAAAGGTGTAATTTCTGTAATTTCTATTGCCTTACTTAAAGCAAATCCAACAACTACAGCAAATAGTATATCGGTAAAAGATGATATAGATTTTATTATATGGGTTTTTTCTCTATTAATATTATTATTAAATTTCATAATTAACTTCTATCTTACTCTGTAAAAGTAATTTTTCCAATAACATAGAAAGTGACAGGGCTTGCTTTTTTAATTTCAATAAATCTTTTTCACATAGATAACTTACAAATTCCATAATTATATACTTTCATCAACCTCCTTATTTATAAATAATATTGCAAAAAAGACTAAATGTCAATGGATAAGTGCGAAAAACACTATAAATATCTCATAAAAGCCCTTGGCTATATGCTCGAATTCTTACATTTTTTATGTGAGGTAAAAGATCAAGACTAAATCCCTCTATTTTTTGACAAACAAAAAGCCTTGACATAATTATTTGAATCTTTACTATAATTAATAGATATGGCTGAAAATAAAAAATATAAAAAATATGTAGAACTGCTCTGGGCAGACAAATACGATAAATATGAGAAAGGTGATAAGATACCCATTGAGAAGCCCAATCTTCCGTTTCAAGTGGTCGAGACTGTAAACAAGCCGAGAATTAAAGGAGGAGCACAACAATTCCTATACCCTGAGGATAAATATCCCCAGAACTATCCGAAGGACTGGAAGAATCTCCTCATTTGGAGTGATAACAAACTAGTAATGTCCTCTTTGATTAAGCAGGGTTGGGCTGGAAAGGTGAACCTCATTTACATTGACCCGCCTTTTTTTACAGGTGCGGATTTTACTGTGAGAACAAAGGTGGGAGATGCGCAGATAGAAAAAGAGCCGTCCATTATAGAGGAGAGGGCTTACAAAGACACATGGAGCGGTGGGATTGCCTCTTATCTCAAATATATGTATGAGCGATTGGTTTTGATGCGGGAACTGCTGGCCGAGAACGGGTCCATCTATGTGCATCTGGACTCGCATGTGGGGCATTATGTCAAGGTAATGATGGATGAGATTTTCGGGTATGAGAATTTTATAAACGAAATAATTTGGCAGAAAATTCGGTCATCAAAAGGTCAAGCAAAGAGTTTTGGAAATGTACATGATCTTATTTATGCCTATACAAAATCTAAGAGTTATTTTTTTAATAAGCCCTATACAGAAGTTAATGAAAAATTATTAAAGACTCATTATAAATATGTTGATGATGATGGAAGGATATATCAATTATGCGATTTAACTCAAAGTGGTTCTGGCCCTGCTAGAAAATTTGGAGATAAATTGCTTGCCCCTCCCTCTGGAAAACATTGGATATGGTCGCAAGAAAAAATTAATGAGGGTATTAAAGATGGGAGAATCGTATTCACGACAGGCATAATGCCTAGATTAAAAAGATATCTTGATGAATCAAAAGGAAACCCTATCGAAGATATTTGGATGGATATTTATCCAATAAATTCGATGGCAATGGAAAGATTGGATTTCGACACTCAAAAGCCCGAAGCCCTCCTCGATCGCATTATCCTCGCCTCCTCCAACCCCGGCGACATCGTGGCTGACTTCTTCTGCGGCTCGGGCACCACCTTAGCGGTTACCGAAAAACTTGGAAGGCGGTGGGTCGGCTCTGATTTATCAAAATTTGCCATTCAGGTTACAAGAAAAAGACTTCTTGACATTTATAACTCGAAGGATTTACAGAACGAAGGCAAGCAATACGAAAAGCCAGCAAGACCTTTTGAACTATGGAACATCGGAAATTACGAAACCGTTTATTGGCAAGAGAAAGAGGATGAATATCTTACCTTTATGCTTAAACTCTACCAATCTCAACCTATGGCAGGTTTCAAATATCTCCATGGCAGAAAAGAAGAAAGAGCGGTTCATATAGGGCCTCTTAATGCGCCTGTAACTATGGAAGAGGTGGAAAAGGTTGTTGTTGAGTGCAGGGCAAACAATTTCAACAAGGCAGATGTCCTTGGCTGGGAGTGGAGCTATGACGTAAATGAACTCGCTAAAGAACTGGCAAAGAAAAACGGAGTTGATTTGAAGCTTGTCCAAATTCCATCAGTAAATGAAATAAAATCTTCACTTGTCGGATTAGATTTGCAGTTATTGAAAGTCCCTGACCAGGTGGTAGAAAAAGAATTATCTAAATATGTGAAATTCCCTGAAGTCGCTTACTTGGAAATCGAAACAAAAGTCAAAAAAGAAGAAGCAACTCTAAAAATCGAAGACTTCCAACTTGCACCAACTGCAGAACTCGCGGAGATTGCAAGTAAGGTAAAAGATTCAAGGGAACTTATAGACTACTGGGCGATAGATTGGGATTACAAAGGCGATACATTCCACAACCAGTGGCAGAGTTTTAGAGTAAAGAAGAACCCAAAAGTGGAATATGCAGCCAAGCATAAATATGAAGAAAAAGGCGAATATCAGATAATGACTAAAGTTGTGGATGTATTTGGTAATGATACAAATAAGGTGATAAAGATGGAGATGGGATAAAATGCTAAATAAGGATTATGATAAGAAGGAAGAAATAATGGAGGCTGTCCGGCGTCTTTGTCATTTTGCACCTCCAACTAGTGGGGAAAATCTACCCCATAAACTACATGAATTCCTTATTGAAAACGTTTTGTTGGAGTTGGGTTCTGGCCAATATTCCATAGCAGAAATAAAGGAATCCGTAAATAATCTTTTTAGATTGACTTTCGAAGAGGAGGAAGTAGAATCTGCAATTGGCAGATTAATTGAAGCAAAATCTGTGGTCTTACTATCCCCAGGATTATATTCTCTAAATATAAATAAATCTCAAGAATTAAGTGAATCTAAAAAGAAGTATTTAGAATTTGAGGAGAAAATTCTGAAGGAATGGCTAGGAATTGTTGATAGAAAATATCCTGGTTTAACCAACGAAGATTTAGAGGCACTAAAGGAAGATTTAACGTTTTATTCAAAAGAGATTTTTGCAAAACATGGCGCTGAATGTGTAGATTTGATTTATGCAGGGAATGAAAAAGTAGAGAACTTCATTAATGATTTAAAAAAAAATATATTTGATGTTTTGCCTGAACGCACTCCAAGGCTCCATAAAATCAGAATCATTGAATTGCCGAACTTCTTTAAAGATGCTCCCCCGAACAGAAAAAGCTATATAGCTCGATTCCTTGATAGCACCTTTATAATATATATGTTAAGTATTGATAAAGTTTGTTCTAAGCTTGTTCAAAAACAATTCGAAAATTCCATACTATTTTTAGACACTAATTTTCTGTATCGTTTATTAGGTATAGATGGTAGAAAATTAAAAACAGCAGCTGAAAGAGCAGTTAAAATAGCCCAAGATTTAGGTATTTCTTTGAAAGTTTCAACTCGAACCATAGAGGAATGGAAGGCTTCCATTAAAAAGGCTGGCAAGAACCTAAATGCAAATCCTTTGCCTACGCCAGAGTTAGCTCAGATAGGAGCCGAATTTACTACTGAAAGAGACTTTACAACTGCATATTGGCGCGAATATGCTGAGAGTGGGGTTCCTATTGATGATTTCCTTCGTTTATATGAACAGATAGAAGATCTTCTTAAGGAGTATAATACAGAAATAAGTGACAAATTTTATACCGAGATTAAAGAAGATCCAAGATTGGATAAAGAAATAAGCAAACTTAATATAGTGACCGATTACTCTAAACCCCGAGAGGTTGCCGAACATGATGCTTTTCATCGTTTATTGATTTTACGACTACGAGGAGATGAATCATCAAAATCATTTGTTACTACAAAAGCTTGGTTCCTTACCTGCGATACTTCATTGCCGAGTTATGATCGAGAAGCTAGAGGAAGTCGCGATGAAATTTCTTTTTGTATTTTACCTAACCATTGGATTCAGACGATACGTCCATTTCTCCCAAGAACAGAAGATTTTGATGAAGTTTTTGTTGATTTATTCACTTCTCCATATCTTAAAACTTATGGAGATTTACCCTCTGATATTGCTCAAAAAATATTGGGCAGAATATCCATGTTTAAAAATCATTCACCTGAACTAGCCGTGAAGGTATTGACAGATGGGTGCCTCTCTAAAGAACTCAGGCAGACTACTGAAGAAGAGAAAGTTTTTGCATTAATTGATAGCACAACCGCAAAAGTAGCCGAAGAATTTAGAGAAGAACGAGATAAATTCAGAGAACAATTTGAAGCCACAAAAAAAGAAAAAGATGAAGTCGAAAGAAAGTTGGCAGAAGAAAAAACTCAGAGAGAAAAAGAAAGGACAGAATTTGAGGAGAAAACAAAAAAGACTGAGGACACCGTATATACCTTAGAAGGAGAAATAGAGCAGGAGAAAGATACAAGGTTGAAATTAGAAAAAAAGATGAAGTGGATTCCGGCTTGCTTTATCTGGATTATAATTGTAATTGTTGCTTTGTTTGTCCCTTGGGGGAACTTATATTCGTGGGTAAAACTTTTAGTTGTTGGAGGCATTATTGTAGGTGGAATTGGGGCGTTAAGTTTTCCTTTCGGTAGATCCAGAATTTCAAAGACCTTGGGTTTGATAGCCATAGTTTGCTCCATACTATCTTTTGTATGGGGTTTTATCAAAAAATGAACCCCTCTGAACTTTTACATCCAGAACAACGCCGTCCGAGTAAGGCATACTTGGTTAATGAACTTCGTAAGGCATTAATTACCTGGCGAGAACAAGACTATCCCAACATAACAGATACCACTCGCCGTTTGCTACAATTCTGGTTTAATGAAGATCATATTGTTGATGGAGAGCCTTTCCATTTCTGGTTCTGCCAGAGAGAAGCAATTGAAACCTTGATTTATGTTTATGAAATAATGAAGAAGCGAAATTTTGTAGACATGGCAAGGGATTTTGGTGCAGGCCCCATACAGGGCTATGACCCCTCTTATGACCAATACCCTCTTTATGCCTTCAAGATGGCAACTGGCTCTGGCAAGACTTATGTGATGGCGTTAAGCATCGTCTGGCAATATTTCAATCACTTGTCTGCATGCAACGCACAGGCAGATAAGAAAGAGAACAATAATGATTACACCTCTAAATTTTTGCTTATTGCAGGAGAGAAGAATGTGATTTACGACAGACTGACGAGAGATTTCAAAGACGGAAAAATATTTAGAGATTTGCCACTTATTCCACTTGAGTGGCAGGAGGAGTTTGACCTGAAGGTAATCCTAAAGGAAGACCCTATTCATACTATTCCCGAGGATGTGCTATTCTTAACCAATATCCAGCAGTTAGAAGAGAGAAAAAGCAAAAAAGAAGAAGTTGAAGAGTATGTAGATGATGTTTTAGTACTTGAAGATGTAAAAAAGTATGATATCTATCAAGAGAACAGAATAAAAGAAGTTTTAATTTCCTGTCCCAACATAATGATTCTGAAAGACGAAGCCCATCACATCTACAGTTTTGAGAAAGCATGGAAAAAGATACTTTTAAGTCTTAACAAAGATCTGGCTTCTCAATACGGTAGAGGAATTAATATGGAATTAGATTTTTCTGCTACGCCTAAATCTGAAACTGGGGCTTTATTCCCATGGATTATCGTGGATTTCTCGCTCAAAGAAGCAATTGAGATGAATATTGTAAAATTACCATTAAAGGGAATGGTGAAAAATGCAAAAGAAATCGCTTCAACTAAAGCTATTGAGAGATACAGAGCATGGATTGACGCTGGGATAAGAAGATGGCGGGAGTATAAAGAGGCATTGAGACCCTTATCAAAAAAGCCTGTGCTGTTCTTTCAATGTTCTGAAAACAAGGAAGCAGATGAAATATTTGGGTATGTGAATACTGCTGTTCCAGACCTTAAAGATAAAGTATTGCTCATACACACAGATAGCACTGGAGAGGTAAAAAAGGCAGATCTGCCTAAGGCAAGAGAGTTTGCAAAGACTATTGATGACCCTGATACAGAGAAAAATCCCTACGAAGCAATAGTAAGCACATTAATGTTAAATGAGGGATGGGATGTTCGAAATGTAAATGTGATTGTTGGGTTGAGGTCTTATACTTCGAAAAGGAAAGTGCTTCCTGAACAGGTTATTGGAAGAGGCTTAAGGAAAATGTTTCCAGAGGAAGATGCAAATATAAAACAATCCGTAAATGTTCTTGAAGTTATTGGTCCTCCAGGGCTAATAGATATTCTTGAGGAATTAGAAGCCCAGGAGGGCATTAAGTTTGCTGAATTTGATACTGGGAAACCACTTAATTTAACAACGATATTTGTAGATGAAAATAAGTTGGACAAGGATATAGAAATACCGATACTGAATCCGAGAATTCTCATAAGAGAATTTTATTTGGATGAAGTAGAGATTGATAATTTACCTTCCTTACAAATTCCTTTAGAAAATAAGATTTTGGAAATGGAATATGTCGCTGTAGATATGCTCAAAGGAATGGAAGTTATAAAGAGAAAATGGGATTTACCTGTACCTCAGGATTCTAAAAGTGTAATTGCTTATTATACTGACCAGATACTTAAGCAACTAAAAATAGGTGGTGCTTTTGCCGATTTTTATCCTGTTGTAAAAAGATACGTTGTAGAAAAATTATTTACTGAGAAGGTTGACCTTGAAGATCCAAGGGTTTTATATAAGTTGAGTTCCCCCGATGTTCAAGAACAAATGATAAATTTATTTGTAGATGCATTAAAAGATACGACTTTTACTGAAAGAGAACCCGAAAAGAAGGATAGCATAAAACTATCTGACATAAGACCTTTTGTATGGTCAAAACTGGTTCATCCAGCCAACAAATGTATCTTTAACTATGTTCCATGTGATAATGATTTTGAATTGGACTTTGCCAAGTTTCTGGATAGGGCTGAAGATGTGAAAGCTTTTAGCAAAATCGTTTCTAAAATAAGGTTCTTTGTAGAATATAGAGATTCGGATGGAAATCTTAGGCTTTACTATCCGGATTTTTTAGTTTTAACTAATAAGGATGAGCGCATAATAGTTGAAACAAAGGGAAGAGAAGATATAGATGTAGTACACAAAGACAAAAGAATAAAGTTATGGTGTGAAGACGCAACCAACTTAACGAAAAATGAGTTCTCATTTATAAGAGTTAATCAAGCCGATTTTGAAAAATATAGATTTAAGAGCATTAATGAATTAATCTCAACGTTAAATAGATAAAAATCATTCGTGCTATTAGTGCAATTCGTTGTTCCTTTATTTTTTAAATAAATTTTTGAACTTTGATTTGTCTTTTTCCATCTTGACATTTAATTTTATGCAGAGGACCTAAAAAAACTCGAAAGAGACCGACTTTCGGGAGTAAGTTTGGAGTACCTTAATTCAGCAGTTTCTGGCATTTAAGTTTTAGCAAGATATATAAATAAGGAAGAAGGATACTGTAGCGTCTTAATAGGAATGACAAAAGGCAGTGAAGGAAAAGATTAGCCATTGAGATGCTTCGCATGAATCGGGCAAGCAGTGAAACTCACAAGGTTTCAGCCTTGCTTTTTCGCAAAAAGGTTTACTCAACCTTCATCTGTAGGAGGGGTATCCCTGTCCCGAATCCCGACTCTCTTTACCCGTTTATATAGAAATCCACTTTTTTGATATCGAATTGAGTTTTTTCCAATGAATGAATAAAATTCCAGAGTCCACTATCAGTAAAAGTTATGTAATTCTGCCTTCCAAAAGCAGGAATTTCTACTTTATCTTCTGAAACGATGATGTATATCGTATTAGAGCCTCCGGGTGGTTCGACATTGAAACAGGAATTTTCCGGATAAATTACTTCATCTTTTACAAAATTATTCTTTTCAATTTTATTTGGATACAGAAGCCGCGGTTCTTTCGTGGATAAATCGTATCCTATAATGTATAAATACGCTGGCTCCTCAACAGAGACTTTTATCCTTATTCTATCTTTTAAATTGAGAACTGAGGATTTATAATCGTTTCCATATACATCTACAATTGAAGGTTGTTTTTCCATAATCATTGAAGAACTTTCCATGTTATCAAGTTTTACCATAGGGTCTCCGGTTCTCTCTATTGATTCCAGTAAAGTCTGAGTTTCGGTTTTTAAGGCTTTGCCTTCCTCATTCTCTATCCCGGTAAGCATCCTTACCGCTGTTCTAAGTTCTAATTTTGCACTGTAGGGATGCCTGTCCTGCAATTTCCTGGCATTATCAAGTTTTTCCTGTGCTTTATTAATCATTTTTAGCTCGAATTCTTTTCTTCTTCTCCGTGCTTTTTCTATTTCCCCGGGTGGGATTCTGAGGAGTACGTGAGCTCGATATAAAGTTTCCCCATCTTTATTTATCTTTTCCATATGTTCAGCTACAATTGTTAAACCCTCAATGAAGGCAGTCCCTTCCGTTTGGGTCATGCTTTTCGTGTAAACATCCAGATTTTCGCCTTTTTCTTCTATTGATTCAAGAAATTCAGATTTAACCCGCACTCCTATTTCATTAACGATTTTATTCACCGCATCCTTCCTTGCGGATTCATAGGTTTCCTTTTGAGAGGCAGAAAGAACTCCAACACCTACATATCGATTTTGCCCTGGGTAGTCGCTTCCCCTCCACCATTCCGACTTTTTCGCACTTTTTGATGTGCAATTAACCAGTAATAGTAAAAAAGTTAATATTACCAAAATTTTTGATTCCATGTAAATATTTTAACAATAAAATATTTTATGTCAAGGAATAAGTGAGTATTTATGCAATTGGGAAACTGCTCTTACAAACGCCTAACCATCCCCCCATACAGAAGGTTTTCCGCAACCTTGATTTCTTCTTCTTGACAAAAATATCTATTTTATTATCATTATAATAAATAGGGGGGGTTTATGTAGAGCCTTTAGTATTGACGAATGTTTATAATCTTATGGGTCAGGTATATAAGGAAAAGGAAGATTATAAAAGCGTTGTTGCCGTTATAAATGAAGCGATAGATAAGGGTGTAAATAATTGTGATTCGTATTCTATAATTACTCATGCATATTATAAATTGGGAAGGATAAAGGAGTCAAACAGTTGGTCGAAGAAACGGGAGAAATGCGAGAAAAACAAGTGATAAAAGCTGACTTTAAACGTCTGAAAAGTATAAGGCCATGGTTGGCATATTCAATAAAGGATATATAAATAACGTACGTAAAAATATATAAAGAACCATAAAAGAGGGAAATATGAAAAAATTTTTGTTTTTTACATCTTTAGTTATTCTTTTGGGGATTGGTTTTCACGGTTACGGGTCAGCTGAAGAAACGGGTGGAAACATTCACCTGCAAGAGGGAAGATATGATAGAGCCATTGAACAGTTTAAAGAAGCAGAAGCGAAATATCCGGGTAATGTCGGACCGGTTTCTTCTCTTGCGGTAGCTTATTTTATGGAAAAAGAATATAAAGAAGCAGCGGGATATCTTGATAAAGCGATAAAGATAGATAAAGAAGGAACAGAGGGAAAGCTCAAGGGGTATGAAGATTTATTAAACACCAAATACCTGAAGTGGCAGATATTATATAATGGTTCTGTAGAATATTTCAAAGATGATTCGAAAAAGGCGGTTGAATTAGCGAAGAAATCCCTGGATGTAACATATCCGGAAAAAATATCGCAGAGTTATAGTTTGTTAGCAATGATGATGTTGAAAGAGGGTAAAGTAGAAGAAGCCAAAAATTTCTACAAGAAAGCAATCGAAGCTGATAAAAAAAATGTTGAAGCTTATATGACCCTGGGTCATATTTATCTTGTTGAAAGAGATACTGATAAAGCTCTTAAATACTTTAATGAGGTTTTGAAAATAGATTCAGCAAAAATTGAAGTTTATGAATTGATTGGGCAGGCGTATTTGCTTAAAGGAGAATATGGGAAAGCCATAAAATCACTTGAAAAGGCGTTGTCGATTTCAGGTAAAAATCCAACAAGTCTTTACAATCTTATGCTGGCACATTATAAAACCAAGAATTACGATTTAGCAATAAATAAAGGTAAGGAAGTAGTGGAACTTGAGAATGTAGAGCCTTTAGTATTGACGAATGTTTATAATCTTATGGGTCGGATATATAAGGAAAAGGGAGATTATAAGAGTGTCATCGCCATTGTTAAGGAAGCGATAGAAAAAGGTATGAATAATTGTGATTCGTATTCACTAATCGCTCATGCGTATTACAAATTAGGGGATACAAAGGGTTCCAATAGTTGGTCAAATAAATGGGAGGAATGCAATCAAAAATTAAAGGTAGAAACAGAAGAGCCAAAGGAAACAGAATATTCTAGTCCAGGACAGACAGATGTGGATATGTATATCCCTAGGACCGAAGAATCTTACCCAAAAGATATAGCGGTGGTGGTTGGAATTCGCGATTACAAAAATCCAAATATTCCCGATGTCGATTACGCGCTAAATGATGCGAGTATAATGAAGGATTATCTGAAAAATATTCTCGGTTATAGTGAAGGAAATATAATTTATCTTGAAAATCCTTCCAAGGGTGAATTAGAAGCGGTATTCGGAACCCACTCCAATCCGAAAGGCAAGCTTTATAATTATGTAAGACCGGGAGAGTCGAATATATTCGTCTATTATTCAGGTCATGGGGCACCTGATATAGATGAGAAAAAGGCATACCTTGTTCCCTATGACGGAGACCCTTCCTATATCAGCATAAACGGTTTTTCACTCAATATTCTCTTCGAGAATATCTCAGCTATACCTGCGAGGAAAAAAACCATTGTAATTGATGCCTGTTTTTCGGGCAACACCCCAAAAGGTATGCTTCTGAAGGGGATTTCGCCTTTGACTGTGGTTCCCGTAATAAGCAAAGGATATGAGAACCTGAATATAATCACTGCAGGGAAAGAAGGAGAGGTTGCAGGATGGTATTCAGAAAAAAGACACGGAATCTTTACTTATTTCTTTCTCAAGGGAATACGGGGAGAGGCGGATGTAAACAATGACAGGGTTCTTACTTACGGGGAATTGGCTGATTATCTTGAAGAAAATGTTCCCTATTATGCAAGAAGGCTCTACGGTATAGAGCAGCATCCGGTTTTTACCGGAAAGAGAGAAGAAGTTATAGTGAAATGGTAAAAGACACGAATCTCTGTTGTAAGAGCGGTTTCCCAACCGCGAATATCGGGACAGCAGTTAAGTTGCTAAATAATCAAATTGTAAAAACACCAAATAAAAAAATCCTGTAGATCTTGTTAATCCTGTCTGATTTAGTTAGTGAGTTAGTGGGTGAATGTGTTGGTGGGTTTTAAACAAAAAAAATCCTTTTTAATCTGCGTTAATCAGCGTACTATTTTGTTGGGTGTAGTGTGGCTCTGTGTTCTCTGTGTGTTTTTTGTTCCTCTGTGTCCTCTGTGGTTAATGTTTTTTTTAATTCATTTTTAAACTTTGATTTGTGTTTTTGCTCTTTGTTATTTGATTTTTGCATTTTGTTTTAGCAGGTCAGATGGAGGCAGGCGATTATGTTCTTCTCCTCTTTGTGTTTTTCGTTATAAAGCTCGACAGCTTCTCCGGTTTTTGCTAATATTACATTGATATTCTTTTTTTTAAGTTTTTCCAGGGTTTCTTCCGGTACTTTCATAGCTCCGTGGGCTCCGGTGCCTACTATCAAAAGGCTTGGGCTTAACTCAATAACTTTTTTTAGGTCTCTTAGAGATAAGCTATGCCCTTCTTCTCTCCACCAGGGGCAAAATATATTATCGGGGAAAATGATAACATCCTTTGTGTATTCTTTACCGTTTATCGTTATTGAGCCGAAATTGTATTTATCGATTTTCATTTTAATTCAAAAAAAACACAGAGCCCACCTTTCCACACCCAATCTTTCTAACCACAGAGCGCACAGAGTTTTTCTTTTTTTTACTAATTCACTAATATACTAATCTTGGCTGCTCCCTGCTTACTATCTATAATATATTTATTGTTTTCGTTGACGCAAGAGGGTTTGAGGGTGTTGACAATGCCAAATGATTTATATATAATTACGATTAATCTAGTGCGAGAGTGGCGGAACTGGTAGACGCGCTGGACTTAGGATCCAGTACTAAG
>Ga0307431_1000346_pt1 | contig 33014 bp, 30 predicted proteins | sample SalMarWE160170MG_FD_202155 | JGI IMG/M metagenome (GOLD analysis project Ga0307431, IMG submission 202155) | Salt marsh sediment microbial communities from the Plum Island Ecosystem LTER, Massachusetts, United States - WE1603-170 | ecosystem: Environmental > Aquatic > Marine > Intertidal zone >...
GCTGCGGGAACACTATGAATAATGGAGAAATAATCATTCATGGCCATGCCGGGGATATCCTTGGACTATCCGCCAGGGGGGGCAAGATCTTCGTTAGAGAGGATGTCGGTTATCGGGCAGGTATCCACATGAAAGAATATCAAGACAAAAGGCCTATGGTGGTCATCGGTGGCACAGCACAGGATTTTTTGGGCGAGTATATGGCAGGCGGGGTTCTAATCCTTCTGGGGCTAAACCTGAAAGAAGGAGAGAGCCATAAGGCAAATTTCATCGGCACGGGTATGCACGGCGGCATTATTTACATGAGAGGGGATGTTCAAGAATTTCAGCTAGGCAGGGAGGTGGGTGCCGCTGAACTGGATGAAAACGACCACGTGGTTCTGAAAAAGCTCGTAGGTGAATTTGCTTCTCACTTCGACTACAATGCCGAGGAGATACTGAAGCACAAGTTTATTAAACTTTTCCCACTTTACCTTCGCCCCTATGGCCGACTCTACGCTTACTAAATTAGTATCGGGAGGCCAGGTTTGCCTAGAGTGTTCATCATAGCTAACGAAAGCGAACAAGCAAAGAAACTGAGGGCGGAACTTGTTAAGAGTGGATTTGATTGCCTAATTGTTCACCATAATGATGCAGCAATCGAACAAATTGCGGGGCAATCCCCTGGGGTGATGTTGCTAGACGTGGATGAAGCGACATTTGATTCTGAAGCGTGGGAACAAGCTCAACAGATAAAGCAAGAAAGACGGATACCACTCATTGCCCTTGTCTCTAGGGAAAAACTCAATGGCCTCGATGCCAGTGTAGATGATTTTGTGGTCAAACCCTACGAGGCAAATGAAGTTACAGTCAGAATAAAGCGAATTCTAAGGCAAAAAGGGGATATAGACAGCGAAGATATAATTAGGTGTGGCGACTTAGTTATAGATTCGGCTAAGTGCGAGGTATCACTTAGTGGCAAGCCAATAATGCTGACCTTCAAGGAGTACCAGCTACTCAAATTCCTGGCGAGCAATAAAGGAAAGGTCTTTACCCGAGAGTCTTTGCTGAATAAGGTCTGGGGATGGGACTATTACGGTGGCGACAGAACGGTAGATGTTCACATCAGGAGATTGAGAAGCAAGATCGAGGACCCAACTCATACCTTCATCGAGACAGTTAGGAATATTGGCTACAGATTACGGGAGAACCTCTAGCCATTCCCCATTTGCCTTCTTTAGCACATCAAATCTTTTATTTTTCTTTCTCCGTAACACAGATTTAACCCAGTTGTAATATTTTGGAAACAATAGGCGGATTAAATTGTAGACATGAAATATGGGAGGATTCCAAATGTCTGTCAATGCCGCTGATACCGCCTGGCTTCTAATTTCAGCAGCGCTGGTCATGTTAATGACGCCTGGTGTAGCTCTATTCTATGGCGGCATGGTGAGAAGAAAGAGCGTTCTTTCCACAATGATGATGAGCTTCGCTGCTCTAGCTGTCGTTGGTATAATCTGGGTGCTTTATGGCTATAGTCTGAGCTTTGCTCCTGATATAGCAGGCATTATTGGTGGGCTTGATTGGGTGGGTCTCAGGCAGGTAGGACAGACGCCATCTGCTGTCTATGCCACTACTGTTCCTCACCTAGCCTTCATGATATTCCAGGCTATGTTTGCCATAATCACCGTTGCTTTAATCACCGGCGCAGTAGTTGAGCGAATGAAATTTAGTGCCATCCTGGTCTTTTCCGTTTTATGGCTAACCGTTGTGTATTGCCCCGTGGCACACTGGGTTTGGGGTGATGGCGGCTGGCTAGCCAAGTTGGGAGCACTTGACTTTGCAGGCGGGACCGTGGTTCACATTGCTGCCGGCGTCTCAGCCTTAGCTTTAGCCAGCTTACTTGGTCCTCGTAAAGGTTTCCTGGGGAGGGAGCCTATGGAACCTCATAACATTCCCATGGTAGCACTTGGCGCCGGGCTGCTCTGGTTTGGCTGGTTTGGCTTCAATGCTGGCAGTGCTCTGACCTCGGGAGGGTTAGCCGCTAGCGCGTTTGTCACCACTAACATTTCAGCAGCCACGGCTGCCTTTACCTGGATGATACTCAGCTGGCGTCAACGGCGTCCCAGTCTCCTTGGCATTGCCACCGGAGCAGTTGCCGGACTGGTGGCGATCACCCCGGCCGCCGGCTTTGTGCCACCATTGGCAGGAATACCAATAGGTATTGTAGCAGCAGTGGTCTGCTACTACTGCATGCTCTTCAGGATGAAGCGTGGTATAGACGAGTCCCTGGACGTATGGGCAGTTCACGGAATGGGAGGCACCTGGGGTGCTTTAGCCACTGGCATCTTCGCTAGCGCAGCCATTAATTCGGCTGGTGCCGATGGTCTGCTTCTGGGCAATGCCCTACAGCTTGCCAAGCAGTTCGCTGGAGTCGCTGTAGTCTGGGGCTATGCCTTCGGTGTTAGTTGGGGTTTGGGCAAAATAGTAGACGTTACTCTGGGGCTAAGAGTTGCTAAGACTGAAGAAACGGTAGGTCTAGATATCTCACAACATGGGGAAAGGGCATATGGAGGGGTGCTGAGATGAAAAAGATAGAGGCCATCATCAGGGAAGAAAAACTGGATAGTGTCAGAAGAGTCCTTGAGGATAATGGCTATTTCGGCATGACAGTTACTGAGGTAAGCGGCAGAGGCCGACAAAAGGGACTATTGCTGCAATGGCGAGTAGGAGAATATCGGGTAGATTTCCTGCCTAAGCTCAAGATAGAGGTTGTTGTCCTGGACGAAGATGTGTCCAAGATTCTGCATGCTATTGCCAACAGTGCCAGAACTGGCGAGATGGGGGATGGAAAGATATTTGTCTTTCCTCTTGATAACGCAGTGCGTATCAGGACCGGGGAGGATGGGGACAACGCTATATAAAGGGAGATTAAAAACCGGAAAAAGGAGGGCAGAAATGGAAAACAGAAGCAGTAAGGAAAGCAAAGAGTATATTCTCAAGGTGGCTAAAGAGCACGATGTCAAGTTCATCAGGCTGTGGTTTACCGACATTCTGGGCATTCTGAAAGGCTTTGCCATTACTGTGGAGGAACTGGAAGGCGCCCTGGAGCAAGGGATGGGCTTTGATGGTTCCTCTATTCAGGGCTTTGCTCGGATCGACGAGAGCGATATGGTGGCTATGCCTGACCCGGACACCTTTGAGTTGCTCCCCTGGAGACCCAGAGTGCACCATGCCGTAGCCAGGATGTTCTGCGACATCCAGAAACCCGGGGGTGAGGTTTTCGAGGGAGACCCCAGATACGTGCTGAAGAGAAATTTGAAGCGAGCGGCTGACATGGGATACACCTCCTATGTAGGCCCGGAGTTGGAGTACTTCTACTTTCAGGATTCAAAGGGAACTCAGAGATTGGACGAAGGAGGCTACTTCGACATGACACCCCTGGATGTCGCCACTGACCTAAGGCGAGAAACAGTTCTTACCCTGGAGGAGATGGGCATAGCTGTCGAGTATTCTCACCACGAGGTGGCTGCCAGCCAGCACGAGATAGATATGAGGTACACTGACGCCCTGACCATGGCTGACAATGTGATGACCTACCGCCTGGTAGTCAAGCAAATAGCTTTACAGCAGGGAGTTTACGCTACCTTTATGCCTAAGCCGGTCTTCGGCATTAATGGCAGTGGCATGCATGTCCACCAGTCGCTGTTCAAAGGTGATACTAACGCCTTCTTTGATAAGAATGATAAATATCACCTCTCTAAGCTAGCCAAGCACTATATCGCCGGGCTGCTAAGGCATGCCCCCGAAATCACTGCGGTCAACAATCAGTGGGTCAATTCCTACAAGCGGCTGGTTCCTGGATATGAGGCACCCGTGTACCTTTCATGGGCACGGCGAAATCGGGCCGACCTTATCAGAGTCCCAGAGTATATGCCGGGTAAAGAGAAGGCTACCAGGATAGAGTTCAGGTCCCCTGATCCTGCTTGCAACCCCTACCTTGCCTTTAGCGTTATGCTGGCTGCCGGACTGGAAGGAGTTGAGCAGGAATATGAAGTACCAGACCCTGTGGAGGAGAATGTGTATGAGATGACCGAGGAGGAGAGAGAGAGGCGAGGGATAGGCACTCTGCCCGGCAGCCTTTGGGAGGCAATCCAGCTCACGGAAAAGAGTGAACTGGTGAAAAAAGCCCTTGGCGACCACGTTTTTGATGCTTTCATCGAGAATAAGAAAATCGAATGGGATCAGTACCGGAGCCAGGTAACCGAATACGAGCTTAAGAGATATTTACCAATCCTGTGAGCAGAATACGTATATTCGCTAAACAGGGCAGGTTTAGTTAGACTCACACCACTTTTACTGCCGTTCCGTAGGCTACCATCTCAGCAGCTTTTTTGTTTATTTTCAGCCTGGCTGTTGGATGCTCCTTTGGTCGCCAAGGAAACATTTGTAAAGCGTTGGGGGCAGGCAAAGCCACCCTCTGGGAGAGTAGCGCTCATGACTGCGTATGCGCCGCTATACGTTTATCTGCATGCCATCGTAGGCGAACCTGATGCCGTCCGACTCTAGGGCACAATAGTCATCGTAGCTGCGGTTCCAGTACTCCTCAAGATGAACAAACAAGACCTTTCTCGCCTCAATGCGTGTTGCCAGTTCGAGCGTTTGTTCGAGGGTATACAGGGTGGTTCTCGAGATGTGATCTGCCGGGTATTTGAAGCGATGTTTCAGACCACCCTCGAATATCCCCGGCTGGATGACAAGGAGGTCGGGCCGTTGAACCTCAGTTCGATACTCCGGGAAAGGCTTGAAATCGCAGGGAGCATAGACAACCTTGCGTCCTGACTTTTCAAAGACGTAAACGAAGGCTAACTGGGAACCTCGGTCCACTGGGATGGCCGTTATATGAACGTTATTGATCTGGACTTCGCCCTGAAAAAGCATGAGCCGGACAAAACCACTCTCCTGGTAGAAATCGACCAGGGGACCATACTGAGACCGGATCTCCCTTATTCGTTCGCCTAGCTGTTCGGGGAGCAGCAAACAAATTTGCTTTTCTGGATAGGCACGCCAGGCGCGAAAATCCAGCGCAATCTGCTCCACTACCCGCAATCCTTCCACATGGTCAGGGTCCAGATGAGTTAAGATCAGGTAATCGATACGACGGATTGTAGAACGATTCAACTGGCTCACAATTTCTGCAGGTGTGTCAATCAGAAGATTGATATCATGAAGGAAAGCGGAGGGGCCTGCCCTGGCATAGGGAACACCCTTTTCCCTGGCTTGCTGGCAGACCCTGCATTGACAAAGGGGCTTGGGGATTACCATGCAACCCCCGGAGCCCAGAATAGTCCACTTCATATTAGTCCGCGGCGCTCCTCAGGCAGGACAGTTGGATATGCCATCAACATGATGGCGATGGGCTACTCTTCTACTTGAAGGGGTCCCACCGCACCGTCTGTTTCTCATACGCAGGTGGAAACAGCTTCAAGAACTCGTCGTAATAAAGGAGTTCTTTGAACGTGGCGAAGGGCATGCCGTAGGCTGACCTAGGGCGGCTCTTTATCTCTTCGGGGTTGATTGCCTTGGACACCAGCATGTCCATGACATCATCGGTGCCAACCCCCATGGCAAATCGGAGCTTCTCACGATTGGCAACCTTCTCAGGAAGCATATCGCGGAACGCCTCACGCAGAATGAACTTCTCTATCTGCTGCTCACCGTAAATCTTCCACGCCATCGGTATCTTCTTGGCGAAAGCGACAATCCTGGCGTCCAAGAATGGTATCTGATACACCACGGCGTTCGCCATCCAGGCCCGGTCGAGTCGCCTCAGGGCAGTGTTGTAGGCGATGTCCAGTAACCTCTGGGCAAGCTGCTCCCGGTGTGCGTCGTCGGTCACTTTGGGGCTTTTTAGAACCATGCGGTATCCCCCAAACAGTTCATCGGCCCCTTCACCTACCAGGACAGCATCGGTGTATTCCTTTGCCATCCGCGCAACGTAGTAGTTAGAGATAATGCCTGATATGCAGTCCTCGTCAAAACTCTCAAGATGCCAGACTGCCCGGGGAATCAAATCGAGAATATCAGAATCGGTTATCCGGTAGATGTGAAGATGGTGCTCAAGACCGAGGAATTTGGCCATTAGCACAGCATTTTCCAGGTCGGGACCGGGCGCACTGTCAATGGTGCCGGTGAACAGGTGCAGGTCAGGGTTGTACTCCTTGGCGATGGCGGCCACAATAGAGCTGTCCAGACCCCCGCTCAACGAGACACCCCGTACGCCTGGCATTCTTTTCTGCACTGCCTCTATGAGCAGTTGACGGAGGGTCATAGTTGCTTCCTTCATGGTTCCAGGCTCAGGCACGTCAGGAACAAAAGGTTCAAAAGGCTTCAGACCTTCGCTGGTGCTGTATATGTGGCCAGGGGGCAACTCATTGACGTCAAAACGAATGTGGTCTATCAGTCCCTTCATTTCGCTGCTGAAGCATAATAAGCCATGCTCCGACCCGTAAAAGAGAGGCCTGGCACCCACTTGATCCCGTGCCAGGATTACTTCGCCTGCGTCAACGATGGCGCATGTGTAACTTCCTTCGAGCAGGGAGAAACACCCCCTGCCGTGTTTCTCGTAGAACTCCTTGAATAGCTCAACATCATGCTGGCCAGGGGCTCTTTCCTTAAACAACTCTCCGTCAAAAACAACAAATGGAGGTCTTGAGAGCGAGGCGCAGCAAGTTCTCTCCGGCGTCAGATTGACTTCATTAGCGCCCAGAGCGCCGTGGCGGCTAGGCAGGGTTCGCACGACCGCATTGTCTGGACCGCGGTACCACATCCGCTCCAGCATCTTGCCAACCTGTTGTCCGCACCCCTCCAGCACATCTCCGTTCAGTGAAAAGATTCCGGCTATACTTGCCATACAACACTCCTTTGTCGTAAATATTTCTGCTGCCTGTGACTACGCCTCAGCCTATATGCTGGTAGCCCTCGAGCACTCTGACTGCAGCGAAGGCATCAACGCAATAGGCATCAGCACCTATTTCCTGGGCAAACTCCTCGGAGACAGCGGCGCCACCGATGAGCACTTTTACACTGCTCCGGAGTTTGTTCTCCTCAAGAGCCTTGATCACCACGCCCATTTCAGTCATGGTGGTGGTAAGCAAGGCTGATAGTCCCAGATATCCCGGTTTTTCTTCCTTCACGAACTCGACCACTTTCTCCGTGGGCACGTCTGTGCCCAGGTCATACACCTCATAACCAGAGCCTTTCAGCAGGATAGCAACGATGTTTTTGCCGATATCGTGGATATCCCCCTTCACCGTGGCTACGGCGAATTTCCCTTTGGTTTCCACGTTCGCTGACTCCAGTACTGGCTTCAGTATATCCATCGCCGCTCCCACCGCTTCAGCTGAGGCAAGCATATCAGGAATAAAGTACTCTTTGGTAGCGTACTTTTCTCCGACTACTTTCATTCCAGCAGTCAAGCCCTCGGTTATTATTACCTGTGGGGAGATATTCCTCTCAAGAGCTTGTTGCGTGAGTTCCACCACGCCGGGTGTTCCTTCGAGGCTGTCATCTATCCCCACATCCTCCTGCGTCTTTCTTCCCTGTATCACATTCTCTTTAATTGTCGCAATTATATCCTTGCCCACGCTAACTCCCCCTTTCATAAATGTTAAGTCGTGGTAGTATGCCGGGAATTTCTTCGAATATTCTGGCAGTTGTCTCTGGATCGATGTGTTCCACCGGTCTTGCCAGTAATTCCTTCATTCGCTCATAGGCAAGCTCGAAAACATCGTCCGCCTCACCACTTCCCTCAAAGGGATATATCCCAGATATTTCCCCACTGCGCAACAAGGGACGAATATAGCCTATGTACAGCTTTTGCGGCGTAGCCACTACCTCCCGTATCTGCTTCAGCATTGCTTCCAACTCCGGCTGGTCAATCCGCGGCTGCCGTAAGAAAAACTCTATCATTTTGAAGTGGGCATCGTCCAAGACCGCCTGAAGCAGACAGAAGACAGAATTACAGTCCAGCAAACCAAAGGCGCAGTGCAGGAATTGAGGTCCTGACATGGCCACCACTATATCCGAAAACAACCTCTCTATCGATGATTGCTGTCCAGGTATCTTCGAGTCACAGACGCCAGAGGTAGAATAGTTGGGGATCCTGTAGAAACGTGCCATCTGGACGCAGTCAATGTTGTATTGACTGGTCTCGACAGAACCGTAAGAATCACCCAGGGTGTCCATCCTGGCTCTAACCGGCACGCTACCGTAGAGCACTGGAGTCCCTGGTTTTACCATTTGCCCCAGAGTTATGCCTGCCAACACCTCCGCATTTATCTGAGCCATGATACCAGCTTCCTTTATAGGTGCGGTGGTGCCTGCTTGTGGTGATGACGACACGGCAACCGGCAATTCTCGGCGGCATACTTCAATGAAAGTGGCTGTGGTGTCATCGACGAACTGGAGTGGGCTCTTTACCAGGCAGGTGATAAACGAGATGATGGGGTTATCCTCAAGTGCCTTTTTGCCTCCAGCGACGAGTTCTGCCATCCTCACCACGTTGTCAAGCTGCTTCAAACTGGTCAACCCGCTCATGAAGTGCTTCGTATTATTATTGAGCGAGGCGAAAAATTTATTGACGTCTTTATTATCCTCGGTTATGTCGCGGTCCTGGATATTCACGGTGCGAATGTAGCCATCAACCATCTCAAGATGCTCACAAACATGGGCTGACTGGCACAGGTCATCAACTGTACCTCGTCTGGGCTTAAACTCGGGTACCCTAATCTCCCTGGTAGGGTCAGCCTTATTCACATAGGTAGGAAAATCCACATCCAGCCAGATATTAGTCTCCGACCCCGTGATAAAATATACTCTGGGCTCATCACCGTGCATGATGAGGGCATTATCCGGGTTACGAGCCCCCAGTTTCACGGTCTTGGGAGCAGTGTCCAGCGCCTTCAATACCAATTGCTCTGGAATCTTCACCTGCCAGCTCTGATGATCACCAGCGATGGACTCAACTGCCGCGCCATGACTATGGAGTATATCCACCGCTTCCCTGTTGAAGCTTATTAGCCCGGGGTTAGTCAGTATCTGCATGGAAGCTCGGTGAATTAGCTCCACCTGCTCCCTTGTCAACCTCTCGTATGGTCTATCAACCAGTATTCCTTTTCTTGGCACCAGATTCCTCCTAGTTTTTATAGTTGCCTGATTTATCAGGCTCGCTTGCCCAGCAAACTGGGCAACTGCAATCAGATTATCGCTATTCTAGTTCTCTGTGCCAGAAGCGAGAGCTTCCACCACAGCTACGGCCTGAAAGCCGTCTGCGCCATATCCATCTGCGCCGATGCTTTTGGCAAACTTCTCCGAGACGGGTGCTCCGCCGACTACAATCTTAACCTGATCCCTGAGCTCATTTTCCTCAAGCATTTGTATCACATCCGCCATGTGGGCCATGGTGCTGGTGAGCATTGCGGACAAACCCAGGAACTGTGGTTTTTCCTCCCTGACTGCATCTACAATGACCTGAATGTCAACATTGTTCCCAAGGTCCTTAACAGTGTATCCTGCCCCACGAAGGAGAATGGACACTATGTTCTTGCCAATATCGTGAAGGTCATCTTTTACCGTAGCCACAATGATCTTGCCCTTGGCAGTAACACCACTCCCAGCCAGATATGGCTCAAGTATTTCCATGGCTGCTCCAACTGCCTGTGCCGAAGCTAGCATGTCAGGAATAAAGTATTCCCCCGCTTCAAATTTTTGCCCCACAATGTTCATGCCACCAGAGAGACCCTTAGTGATTATGTCCTGAATACTCAAGCCGGAAGCAAGAGCCTTCTCAACAAGCTCGGTAACGCCGGGCTGACCTATCATCCCTTCATCCATGCCTTCATCATCCTTGTTCATCCTCCCTTGGATAACACTTTCTTGGATTGAACTGATTATGTCCTCTGGCATTATCATCCTCCAGTTTCAGTAATTTATTAAGCTGCTTGGCTTGTTGGACATCAGTTAGAGCATTTTACATGTTCACTCGAATTTATAATCTTACGGTTTCTATCTGCACTTTTGAAATCTGCGGTGGGTTCAATCTACTATGTTACCTTTTCTGTGTGCCCTGAGGTATGCCCTGCATGAAGAGTCTTTTCCTATGAGCATATCGGCTACCTTGATAAGACTCATCGCTTTATTATCAAGCGGGTCAACAATCACTGCATCTAATCCAGCATAAGCGGCCATTAGCAAGAAGGCGCGGTTCACTAACTTTCTCTTGGGCAAGCCATATGAAATGTTGCTCAATCCTATCACTGTTCTGGCATCAGGATAGCGCGATTTGATTTGCTCTATGGTCTTTAAGGTGACCAATCCCTGGCGTGTATCCACATCGATAGGTAATACAAGCGGGTCAAATAATACTTGTTCTGCCTTTACACCCAAACCAGTCAGGTATGACATTATCAAGTCGCAAGCAGTCAGACGCTCTTCGACGCGGTCAGGTATTCCTTCTGTTCCCATGGCCAGTGCTATTACCCAGGCCTGTCGCTCGGCTACCAATGGGCCGATAGATTTCAACCTCGCTGGCTCCGCAGTGACCGAGTTAATTATCAACCTCTCACCATGATATTCCTTTAGGGCAGCCTCGATTACCTCTGGGGAATCACTGTCAATAGACAGTGGCTGCTCAATGGCAGCCTGGATTATTCCCACCAGCCACCTGATAGCTGCAGTTGCTTCCTGTAGTGACCCATTACCACTGCCAGCGTTTACATCGATGAAATCAGCCCCAGCTAATGTTTGAGCTTTAGCCAGGCTTACCAGGAACTCTTCATCTCGTTTGGCAATAGCCTCAGCGACCGGGTTGTTTGATGCGTTTATGTTTTCTCCGATTACAAGCATGGTTCAGGCAATTATCCCCTTGATTTGTGATAGTACTTGCTGTCTTATCGGTGTAGGGAGACTGTATTTAGGCTTAACCAGAAGCTCCTTTACAATTTCTGAAGCTCTTTCCCATGTCGCCTTTCCGCCTTTGGCTAGCCATTCCTCTTGGCTATCCCTGTCGCTCAGAGACGGCTGGTAGTGCTCGCTGCGCATGAAGTGCCTTGTATGCCTGGCAGCTATGAAATCACCTCCCGGTCCTACCTGCTTTATGAGGTCAAAGGCCAGAGTGTCATCATCCACTTTGATTCCCTCTACGGCTCTCATCACCATGCCCAGTATCTCGTTATCCATGACATATTTCTCGTAGCACACGGTCATTGCGAACTCCATAAGCCCAGCAGCATCATGGATGAAGTTAGCTCCTGAAAGGGCACAGAGCAGGTTGGTCAAAGCAGACTCATAGCCACTCTGAGCATCGAGCACTTTAGAATCGGTCATGCCACCGGTAGCATAGAAAGGAAGTTGATAGAACTGTGCCATCTGTGCGCCAGCTGCGTTGAGCAAGCCCATCTCAACCGAACCTGCCAGGTACTTTAGGTCTCTCAGGTCAGTATTTGTGGCGACCGAACCGAAGAGGACCGGTGTCCCCGGGTTTACAATCTGGGTAAGCATTACACCCAACAACGAATCTACGGTTTGGACTAACAAGGTTCCAGCGAGCGTAACCGGTGAAGTAGCTCCACACAATGGTTCGGCGGGACAAGCTACAGGTATGCCATTTCTGGCAATGGTCACGAGCAAGTCGCCATACGTCTTGTCTATCCTCAGTGGGCTTATGATGCATGCTATCATGGATATTAGGGGGCGCTGGCGAAGATTTTCAGCAGAGCCGGCAACAATTTGTGCCATCCGTATCACCTGTTCCGCACTATCAAGCGTATAAACACCCCCCATAACATGCTTGGTGGTATTATCCAGTCCGGCGAAAAATCGGTTCACATCTACCTGTTCCAAAGGCAGTTCATTGGGATATGTCGGCAGCAGAAAAAAATGGATGTTATCCAGCTTATCAACCAATCTGGCGATGCATCGCAGGTCTTCCATGCTTGCCAGTCTTTTCTGGTTAACATCAGGCTGATAGACATAAAGTGCCGTGCCGCCCGTTCCAGCATACACTCGCCGGCCGCCCAAAATAATATCATGTGCTTCATCCTGTCCACAGAGTTTAATTTCCGATGGTGCCGCTTCAATAAGCTCCTTAACTTTACTCCCATCCAGCCGCACCAGATGCTTTTCCCGATCCACCCTGGCTCCAGCTCCCTCGAAAAGCTCCAGTGCCATGTCTGACTGCACCTCAAAGCCCACCTCTTCAATCACTTGCATCGCAGTCTGGTGCACCTTCACTATGGAATCTTCAGTTAGAACCTTAAAACTGCCTCCCTCTAGTCCTTTGCGGGTCATTATCCTTGCCTTTATCTCCTTCCTGGACAATTTTGTTTCCTGCAGGTCTTGCAGGGGTTATAGTTCTCCACATTGTCGATTGAGGGTCCGATACCGATAATGCCCGAAATTGACTTCTGGGGAATCATTAGACACTCCCCGGTCAAGCGAATCCCTAACGTATTACCGGTTAGAGCATAGAAGAGCATCCGTTGCTGGCCTATATTCCAGTCGCAATAGCCAGGACTAAAGCGTTGGCTGGTGACAAGTCCCCGAGCCTTGGCTATCTCCTTTATTCTGTCCTGGGCAAAGTCCGCCACCTTCTCCACAGCATCCGACCCTATTGCATCCAAAACAGTTGCCTGGAGTATAAGCCCGTCTCTGGCTAACTGAAATGCTGTCTCTTCCAGGTATTTGCCTATTGTCACCAAGAATATTGCCACCTGGGGACAATGCTCCAACAACTTGGTGATAATGCGACTTTTGAAGATAGTCGAACCTTCAATAAGGGAGATGGAGCCTCGAGCCCACTCCACATCCTTTATAACATATGAATATAACGGGTTAATAAGGTCGTGAGCGTGCTCTGCGTAGTCATCAATTAAAGAAGAAATACGCGCTGACAGATTCTTAGCATCCTCATATCCTATGTAGTGGCATACTTGCTTTTTGTCGATTTCAACATCGACAGCGACCCTATCGTCAGTGATAAACATACTACTATAACCTTCCTTTCATTCAGCATGCTGCGAGTCAGTGCTCTTGACTCGCGTAAGACAAAATCCGGGGGAGTAATGTGTGTTCGGCTGGGGCGTGTGGAGGAGTTTAGCGAAGATTCATTCTTTGTAATTTGGGAAACCCAAAAGTCAGGACATAAACAAAACTAACTTTGCATTATGAACTGGATAATTAAGCTCTTATCTGTCTGTAAAAAGCAGGTAGATAACCCCAGATTAAGCTCATCTCGCTTGCCTCACAACATCGCATGTCCTCCTTCTGAGATTTCCTTTCCTTTCCTAATCATAAGCTGAGGAGATGATATCATAAAATTCACCTATTTGTCCAACTGCAATTGGAGCCTAAAATCTAACCAAGAGACATTAAGATATAGCCCGATTGTTGCTACGCTGACATAGGTTAAACTGGGCTACAGGAAGGATGGATATACACTCAAGGAACGAGTACCTCAAGTGAGAGGTTGTTTAAAAATGTAGTTGCCCAATTTATTGGGCAACCGAGCCTTATGAATCAGGCAACTACAAAAATCTGGACATCAGCCAATTTAAACTCACGCTACCTTTACTGCTGTTCCATAAGCCACCATCTCGGCAGCTCCAGACATCACCATCGAGGTTACAAACCTGGCGCCTACTATGGCGTTGGCACCCATCTTCTCGCCTTGCTCAATCATCCTCTGTAATGCTTCTTCCCGAGCTTGTGCCAGCATTACGGTATAATCCTTGACTTCGCCGCCGACAATATTTCGTAAGCCCGCCATAACATCACGTCCCACATGCCTGGCCCTGATAGTGCTGCCTTTAGCCAAACCCAGGGTTTCCGTTATCTTTTTGCCCTCTATGTGCTCTGTGGTAACCACAATCATTTTTCTACCTCCTTGAATTTCTCCTTTTCCTCCTTGGATGCTCGATACCTCTCCCAACCTAGCGATGCCAGGAGTATGATAAGCCCCACAGCTATCGCGGCAATAGCAATCTTAACTGGCAAGGGCAGCTCTAAGAAAGCTAAACTGAAGAACCAATAAAGCCCCCAGCCTATTAAAATGCCCAGGCCGGCTGCTAGCAAGATACCGCCGATTTTCCTCAAGCTATTCCTCCTTGAATTTATTGGTGATGGGCAATCTCCTATCCCGGCCAAAGTCTCTGGGAGTTATCTTTATGCCCGGGGCAGCTTGGCGGCGCTTATATTCGTTCCGGTCTACCAAGCGAGCTATCCTGGTAACTATGTCGCGGTCAAAACCCATGGCTATAATCTGGTTAATCGGCAAGTCATCTTCTACATAGGCCTTTAGGATAGGATCCAGTATATCATATGGTGGCAGGGTATCGGTATCCTTTTGGTCGGGTCTTAGTTCAGCTGATGGTGCTTTGGTTAAGACAGCAGAGGGTATCACCTCTTTCCCGGCCCGGCGATTCTTGTATCTGGCTAAGTCAAGGACCAGCGTCTTAGGGACATCTTTCAGGGGAATAAAGCCTCCAGCCATATCTCCATAAAGGGTGGTATAGCCCGTAGCCGTCTCGCTTTTATTGCTGCAAGCAAGCACCAACCAGCCGAACTTATTGGACAAGGCAAAGAGAATATTGCCCCTGACCCTTGCCTGAATGTTCTCCTCGGTGACATCCGGTTGAATATCTTTGAAAGGCTCCGCCAGTGTTTCCAAATATGAGCTAAACGCTTTCCCAATAGGTATTACCTTGAACTCTATTCCTAGATTTCTTGCTAAAGCTTCAGCGTCCGATTTGCTGCCCGGTGATGAGTAGCGAGAGGGCATGGAAACACCTATGACATTGTCAGCCCCCAAGGCATCTGTTGCTATGGCAGCTACCAGGCTTGAATCAATCCCACCGGATAAACCGATAACTACTTTCTCAAAGCCATTCTTGCGCACATAGTCTCTGGTGCCGAGAACAAGGGCCTGGTAAATCTCAGCAAGTTCATCTAACCTTTCAACTCGTCTTGGCGGCAAAGGTGGCCTGGCAATTGCCGGATACTCCCTTGACACCTCTATCTTGGTAGCTTCTTCTAGTTTCTCCTTGACCCATGGCGTTTCTTTTCTTCGTCTAGGATCATGCAACTGAGAGCGGAATACTGACTCCACATCCAAATCAGCTACTACAAAGTCTTCCTCAAACTGCTTCCCCCGGGCAATGAGTTCTCCTTTCTCATTGATAATCAGACTATTGCCGTCGAATACAAGCTCATCTTGCCCTCCAACCAAGTTATTATGGACAACAATAGCTGCACTGTCTGATGCTCTGGTAGCAAGCATACTTTCTCTAAAGAGCCCTTTTCCGGCGTGATATGGGGAGGCACTTATATTAAGCAGCACCCTAGCTCCGGCATAGGCCTGGACAATTGCCGGCCCGGCTTCATACCACATATCTTCACAAATAGTTATGCCTATGCCGATGCCATAAATGATGAAGACTGGACATTCCCTTCCTGCCTGGAAATATCTATTTTCATCGAACACGCCATAGTTCGGCAGATAAAATTTATGGTAAACGCCCACCAATTTTTTGTCACAGAGCACCGCGGCAGAATTATGAATATCGCCATCGCTGTCAACGAAGCCCACCACTACCGCTATATCTGAGCTGCGCTCTATTATCTTGTCAAGACATTCTTTGTTTTGCCTGATGAATTGCGGTTTAAACAGCAAATCCTCGGGGGGGTAGCCGGTTATGGCCAATTCAGGGAAGGTGAGAAGGTCAACCCCCAGCGACTTTGCCTGGTCAATGGATTCCATTATTTTCCTGGTATTACCGCTGAGGTCGCCTACAGTGGAGTTAATCTGAGCTATGCCAACCCTGATGCTGTGCAATTTGCCTCCTTATGGTAACAAATAGTATAACAAACATTAATAAGCATTTTCCGTAGTCTAAGAGGCTAATGCAGGATAGACCGCCCTTTTATTCAAATGCTCTTGGCCCACTCCACAGCGTTCAGAAAAACGCGGAAGCCGTCCCCATAATCCCGCCGGGGCTCTCTGGTCCACCTTGGATGTTGCGTCCAACGGATGAATCGCTCCGGGTGCGGCATCAGTGCAAAAATGCGACCAGTAGCATCACAGATGCCGGCTATATTGTTCACTGAACCATTGGGATTGTGAGGGTAGCCAGCCCGAATGTCCCCTGCCTCGTCAGCGTAGTAAAGTGCCACATTTAGCTCTTCTAGCGCCCCCGGTTTAATTACCACCTTGCCCTCTCCGTGGGCCACTGGGAGATACATAAGGTCTATTCCCCGCGTAAAAATGCAGGGGCTTGTTTTATTGGCGCGGAGGTAGACCCAGCGACACTCAAACCTTCCGGAATCGTTGCCAGCTAGGGTTAGCGATTGCGAGTTTTCACCCCTCGACTTAGGTAACATGCCAGCTTTCACCAGGACCTGAAAACCATTACAGATCCCCAGAATGAGCCTGCCATCGTCAACAAACTTTTGAATTTCGTCCCCTAGCTTGAGTCTTAGCTCGTTGGCCAGGATTCTCCCGGCCGAGATATCATCCCCATAAGTAAAACCGCCGGGGATGACCATTATCTGGTAATTGGAGAGAGGCTTCTGGCGACGGATAAGCTCATCCACGTGGATCAAGTCCACCTGCGCACCGGCTCGTTCGAAGGCAAAGGCGGCTTCCACGTCGCAGTTTGTCCCCGGGGCTCGCAGTATCAGTGTCCTCACCTTAATCATCATGTCAAGTCCTACCAGCGAAGAGGTCTCTGCCAGGCCTCTTTGAGTTCAGCGATGAGAGATGAAAGCACTATTTCCCCATTAAGACCGTAGACCTCGAGCCTTCCTTTGCTTGTAACCTGACCGACGGCGGAGAAATCGACTCCAGCCATCATACCCTCGAACTGGTGCCTGTCCTCCGGGGCTACCTCTACCAGGAACCTGGTATTCGATTCGGAGAAGAGCACGTAATCGTCTCGATTTATGGCTTCGCCCAGCGGCACTTGCCCCAAATGGATTACCATCCCTAAACCTCCGGCGAAGGCCATCTCGGCGGCAGCCACCCCGATGCCCCCTTCACTCAGGTCATGGCAGGCCCTGACCAGGCCCTTCTCCATGACGGCGCTGAGGGCGTCCATGAGCTTCTTCCCTTTCTTGGAGTCAACCCCGGGCACCTTGTTTCCCACATAACCATGAATGCCGTAGTATTGTGAGCCGCCAAGCTCATTCCACGTGGTGCCGATGATGTAGACCAGGTCGCCCTCTCGCTTGCAATCCATTGTAACTGCCTTCTCTACATTATCCATCACCGCCACTGCGGAGATGAGCAGCGTGGGTGGAATGGAGATGCTCTCTTTTTCGGTCTCAAACTCATTATAGAGACTATCCTTTCCGGAGATGAAGGGAGTCCCGTAGCCGAGAGCAACATCGTAGCAGGCTTGCGCCGCCCGCACCAGGCCCCCCAATCTATCCGGCTTGTCTGGATTGCCCCAACAGAAGTTATCCAGCAGCGCCACTCTCCGAAGGCTGCCCCCAACAGCCACAACTTGCCGCAACGCCTCATCTATAGCGGAGGCGGCCATCCAGTACGGGTCGATGTCCCCATACTTGGGATTGATGCCGTTGGCGACGACGATGCCCCTCTCTGAATCGAGTATCGGTCTGACGATGGCGGCGTCACTGGGGCCATCATTGTTTACCCCCGTGAGGGGCTTGAGAACGCTACCACCCTGTACTTCGTGGTCGTACTGGCGTATCACCCATTCCTTACTGCAAACATTCCACGAGGCCAGAATACGAAACAAGTCTTCACGCAGGTCAGTTGGCTGCGGAAAATCCGGCTCTGCATGCTGTGGCAACTCCCAGACGGCCTCCTTCTCCAGTTGAGGCAACCCTTTATGCAGGAACTCCATATCGAGGTCGCCAACCAGATTGCCTTCGTAGAAAAGCTCAAGCCGTCGAGTATCGGTGAACTCTCCGATGGCGGTAGCTTCCACCCCCTCACCCTGGAAAAGAGAAATCAACTGGTTGACCGTGTTTGGTGGCACAGCCAGCACCATCCGTTCCTGAGATTCAGATATCCATATTTCTGTGTAGGAGAGCCCCGAATACTTCAGAGGGACTCGCTCCAAGTAAACACGCACGCCCGTCTCCTCAGCCATCTCCCCCACCGCCGATGAAAGCCCACCCCCTCCACAATCGGTGATTCGCCGGTATAGTCGCCGGTCCCGCGCCTTGAGGAGGACATCTATCAGCTTCTTCTCCGTAATGGGGTCGCCAATCTGAACGGAGCTGGCGGAGATAGCCTCCGACTCCTTGCTAAGCTCTCCCGAGGCGAAGGTAACGCCATGGATTCCATCACGTCCGGTCCTGCCCCCCACCAGAACCACCAAGTCTCCAATCTGCTGCTGGCCCCTCTGGCTCATGCTCGCGGGTAACAGACCTACTGTCCCGCAGAAGACCAAGGGGTTGCCTAGGTATCGCTCGTCAAAGAGGATAGCACCGTTTAGCGTGGGTACGCCGAGTCGGTTCCCGTAGTCAGCCACGCCGGCGCGGACGCCCTTGAAAATGCGGCGGGGATGCAACACACCAGGGGGGAGTTTATCATCGGGGAAATCAGGAGGGGCAAAGCAGAACACATCGGTGTCTAGGATGGGCTTGGCTCCCAGTCCCGTCCCCAGGATATCGCGAATGACACCACCTATCCCCGTCGCTGCCCCTCCATAGGGCTCCACTGCCGAGGGATGATTATGTGTTTCTACCTTGAAACAGACGGCATAGCGGCCATCGAAATCTATTACGCCGGCATTATCCTGAAAAACCGAAAGGCACCAGGGCTTTTTTAACTCCTCGGTGACCTTCATCACGGTGCTCTTAAGGAGGTTGTCGACAACAAGCTGACCTAGCCTGATTCTGCTCTTGAAGGTCTTGTGGATGCAGTGCTCGGACCAAGTTTGTGCCAGGGTCTCAAGCTCTACATCGGTGGGATTGCGGCCCAGCCTTGAGAAGTAATCCTTTATGCGCCTCATCTCGCTTAGATTCAACCAGAGCCTGTCCTTGCTCACCCCCATCAGACCGTCATCGTCCAGGTTAAGCAAATCTACAGTAGTTAAGACAAATTTGTAGGTTGTGGAGGGGAGAGCAACCGCCTCCCGCTTCGTGACCACGTGCTGGATCAAGCTATTGACCAACAGCTTATCGCAGATAGATTGAAGGGTCTCATCCGAGAGATCGCCCAGTAAGGAATATTTACGGGCGGTTTTCACTGACGTAACCGTAGCTATGCCGAGGTCGCGGATTGCCTTGCCGACGCTCTCCTCCACGGGATCCGTCACACCAGGATTGTAGGCCACTTCAATAACGTGGACATCCCCACTTCCGATAGGAGATAAGGGCCCCTCGCCCCAAGAAAAGTCCTCAACCACAGGGTCAGCCAGTAGTTCCTGGCCGATTTTCCTCACCTCCGCCCCATCCAGCTCTCCCTCCAAAAGATATACATCGCTGACCCGAGCCTGTTTTACAGTCGTGATGCCAATGTCACGGATGTCCATCTCCAGCCTGTCTCCCTCTGGGTCGGGAAAACCGTCCTTTACTGAGACCTCAATTCGAAACAAGCGACTCACCTTCCTACAATTTCCAGGAGCCTAGCACCCTTCAAGGCCCAAGCTGGCTACCTTGAAGGATTCCGTCCTCAGGGTTGTGGGACAGTTTTTGGCTGACCATATTCAAGAAATAGCTATGGAACCTCAAGTCGTCGGTGAACTCAGGGTGGAAAGCACAAGCCAGCAGCCGATTTTGCCTGGCGGCGACGATGGTGCTATCGGGAAGACGGGACAGGATTTTTACACCTGGCTTGGCCTCTTTGACAACCGGGGCTCGAATGAAAACAGCATGGAATGGCTCCTCACCCACAGGCGGTATCCCTAAATCTACCTCAAAGCTATCAATCTGGCTGCCAAAGGCGTTGCGCCTGATCTTCATATCCATGAGGCCTAGAGTCTCCATTTCATAGTTGGAGATACTCTTGGCAAGCAAGACCATCCCGGCACAGGTCCCCCAAATAGCTAAACCATCTCGGGCCATCTCCCTTATGGGCTGAATCAACCCAAAACTCTCCATGAGCCTCAGCATGGTAGTGCTTTCCCCACCGGGGATAATGAGCCCATCCAGTGTATCAAGTTCATGAGGCAGACGAATTGGAGGGGCTTCCACACCCAGTTGTCGCAGCATACCAATATGCTCTATGAACGTTCCCTGTAGAGCGAGAACCCCCACCTTCATATCTTGTCGATTTCCTGAATCGATTCTGGATGGCTAAACTCGCGCTTCAAGCGCAGACTCAAGGGATTATCTCCTGGACCAAGGCTCATGATACACCAAGCAACGGAACTAAGCAAGCTCTTAAATTGGGCGGCATAGGACATTTAAGGGTGACAAAATAATAGAATATTAACCATTGGGAAAAATAATAGGAACGGATTATAGTTGACAAGCATGACTTCGCTCTGGTATTGTGGAAAACGGTTTCCTATTACCCAGAATATCAGAGTGTTACCATGGGTTTTGAAACACAGGACGTAGAAAGAAAGACAATCGCCATCATGAGAATTCTGAGGGACTCGCCTGAGCCTCTTGGAGCCAGGGTTATTGCACAGAGTTTGAAGAACCACGGGGTTGAGCTAGGCGAAAGGGCGGTGCGGTACCACCTTAAGCTAATGGATGAGCGCGGGTTCACAGAGAGCGTGGGAAGGGACGGGAGGTTGATTACACAGCTAGGCCGCGAAGAATTAGAAAGTGCTTTAGTCAGGGACAAGGTTGGTTTTGTAGCTTCCAAAATTGAGCTTCTAGCCTACCAAACGGACTTTGACATAGATAAGCGTCAGGGCAAGGTTCCCGTTAATGTCTCCTTTTTCCCCGAGAAGCAATTTAAAAAGGCGATCGAAATTATGAAAAGAGTTTTTCAGGCCGGGATTTGTGTTAGTGACCTTGTGGCTGTAGCTCGCCAGGGTGAAAAATTAGGGGGGATAATTGTGCCCCAGGGTAAAATAGGTCTAGCCACTGTTTGCAGCGTTATAATTAATGGTGCTTTGCTTAAAGCTGGCATTCCTATGGACTCCAAGTTTGGTGGCATCCTTCAAATTAAGCTCCACAAACCTTTGCGATTTGTGGAGCTTATCCAATATTCAGGCTCATCCTTAGACCCTTCAGAGATATATATTGCCAGTAAGATGACTAGCGTTGGTCAAGTGGCTAGAAAAGGGGAGGGGAGGATTTTAGCCAACTTCCGAGAAATACCGGCTATATGCCAACCCGGAGCAGAAAAGATCGTTGCCGTCTTAAAAGAAGCTGATCTGGGTGGAGTGCTTATGATGGGCGAGGTGAGCAAGTCTGTGTGTGAGGTTCCTGTGGAATTAAATAAGGTCGGAATGGTACTCACAGGGGGACTTAACTCTGTAGCTGCTGCGGTTGAATCCGGCATACAAGTGGAAAATCATGCTATGGGTACCGTAATGGAATACCAAGACCTAGTTAAGTTCCGGGATTTATGAAATGAATGTAGTGCGAATCATACCCTGTTTGGATGTGAAGGACGGCAGCGTAGTCAAGGGAATAAACTTTGTGAATCTGAGGGATGCCCGAGACCCTGTAGAGGCAGCGGAGGCTTATTGCCGGGAAGGAGCTGATGAACTGGTATTCCTTGATATCTTCGCCACTATGGAGAGTAGAAAGACGCGTTTTGAATGGGTGAAAAGGGTCTGTGAGGTGGTTACGGTTCCCTTTGCCGTGGGAGGCGGTATCGCTAGCCTTGAGGACATGCAGAGCCTGTTCGACCTTGGGGTGAGCAAGGTTTCGATAAATACGGCTGCGGTTAGAAATCCTGAGCTGATAAAAGCATCCTCGAACAAGTTTGGCAAGGATAGACTCGTTGTTGCCATTGATGGGCGAAAAAACTCCCCTGGAACTGGTCTTCCACGATTAGAGGTCGTAGTCAAGAGTGGTAGTGAATCCACAGGGATGGACGTTGTTGACTGGGCTAAGCGGGTGGAAGCACTAGGTGCTGGTGAGATTTTACTCACCAGCAAAGATGCCGATGGCACAAAGGAAGGATATGACCTGGAGATGACCAGAGCTGTGGCTGAAGCCGTCAAAATTCCAGTTATTGCCTCGGGAGGAGCAGGCAAGCTTGAGCATCTTTATGAAGCTGTAACAATCGGCAAAGCATCGGCAGTCTTAGCCGCTTCTATCTTCCACTTCGGAGAAATATCTGTCTCTCAGGCAAAAGACTACTTGGCTAAGAAAGGGATATCTGTAAGAATGTAGGAAGGGAAAGGTCAGGAAAACTATGCGGATAGGTGCGTATGAAATTATGAACGCTTATGAAACAGTGAAGGCGATAGTAGATAGATACGGTGGCAAACACGACAGTGTTATCGCAATACTTCAGGATGTGCAATCTGAATATAATTATCTACCAGAAGATGCTTTAAGGGCAGTAGCGAGCCAGTTGGGTCTTCCCTTGATACAGGTCTGTGGTGTGGCTACCTTTTTTAAGGCATTCAGTTTGAAGCCACGGGGTGAGCACACAGTGAGGGTTTGCCTTGGTACTGCCTGCCATGTGCGTGGTGCTCCGGCCGTACTGGATGAAGCGAAAAGGCAGCTGGGCATTGAGCCTGGCAATACCACTGATGATATGCGCTTCACACTGGAGACGGTGAATTGTCTGGGAGCATGCGCTTTAGGACCTATCGTTGTTGTAGATGATGAGTACCAAGGACAAATGGGCCCTGGAAAAGTCAAGAAAGTCCTTAATAAATACAAAAAGACACCGAGAGACCGTAAACATGCAGAGATTACAGTCAGCAGTTGAACTTGAAAAATTGCGGGGCAGGATACTGAGCCAGCGCAAGCCAGAAAAGCCCTGTATCTCAATCTGCGGAGGCACTGGATGTCATGCGTACGGGTGTGAGGATATTGCCAAAGCATTCAAGAACGAGATAAAGCGACAAGGGTTAAGCAAGCAAGTGGAATTGAAAGTGACAGGATGTCATGGTTTCTGCGAACGTGGTCCACTAATTGTAGTGTATCCTCAGAAGATATTCTACCAGCGCGTTAGTCCAGGCGATGTTTCTGAAATAATCGCGGAGACAATCATAAAAGGCAACATTATCGATAGGCTACTTTATGTTGACCCGGTGAGCGGAGAGAAGGCGCAGTTTGAAAAAGATGTTCCTTTTTACAAAAGACAACAAAGACTTGTCTTTGGCAATAATGGCCTTATTGATCCCACAAACATAGAGGACTACCTTGCTACAGGCGGTTACTCGGCTTTGTCCCGAGTCCTCTATAACATGCAGCCGGAGGAAGTAATTGAAGAAATCAAGAAATCCGACCTACGTGGGCGTGGTGGTGGGGGATTCCCCACGGGCAGAAAATGGGAGTCCTGCCGCAATGCTCCGTCTTCGGATGGCATCCGCTATGTCATCTGTAATGCCGACGAGGGTGACCCTGGCGCCTATATGGACAGGAGTCTTCTCGAAGGGAATCCTCATAGCGTCCTGGAAGGTATGGTAATAGGCGCCTATGCCGTTGGGGCACACGACGGCTATGTCTATGTGCGGCTCGAGTATCCACTCGCTCTGAAGAATCTTGACATAGCCCTGGGTCAGGCAAGGGAGTACGGTTTTATTGGTCAGAATATACTTGGCTCTGGCTTTGACTTCAATATAAAAATCTCGCGTGGTGGAGGTGCCTTCATCTGTGGGGAGTCCACGGCACTTATGGCTTCCTTGGAGGGAAGGGTTGGAGAGCCTCGACCAAAGCATATCCACACCGCCCTACAGGGACTTTATGGCAAACCCACTAATCTCAATAATGTGGAGACTTGGGCAAATGTGCCTCTCATTATTAACCGTGGTGCTGACTGGTATTCGCAAATCGGTACTGATGGAAGCAAGGGCACGAAGATATTTTCCTTGGTGGGTAAGATAAACAATACTGGGCTCGTTGAGGTACCCATGGGCATTACGCTCAGGGAAATCATCTATGATATCGGGGGTGGCATCCCCCATGGCAAGAAATTCAAAGCTGTCCAAACCGGTGGTCCATCAGGCGGATGCCTGCCTGAGAGTTTGATTGATTTGCCGGTTGATTTCGACAGGCTTACCAGGGCAGGATCCATAATGGGCTCGGGTGGAATGATAATCATGGACGAAGGCACCTGTATGGTAGACATAGCCAGATATTTCGTCCAATTCCTGACAGGAGAATCCTGCGGCAAATGCGTGCCGTGCCGTGAAGGACTGGACAGGATGTTGGACATACTTACCGACATAACTGAAGGGAAAGGCAAGGAGGAGGATATAGCACTCCTAGAGGAGCTTGGTGATGTCATCAAAGAAGCCTCCTTGTGCGCTCTCGGTAGCACAGCACCTAATCCTGTGCTCTCTACTATCAGATACTTCCGTGATGAGTACGAGGCCCACGTAATAGAGAAACGATGCCCGGCGGGGGTATGCAAGGCACTCATAACCTTCACTATTGACGCGGAGAAGTGCACTGGTTGTGGGGTATGCGCCAAAGAATGCCCGCAGGGGGCTATATCTGGTGAGAAGAAAAAACCGCATATAATTGACCAGGAAAAGTGCATCAAGTGTGGTCTCTGCCGCGACAGCTGTAAGTTTGATGCAGTTATAATCTTGTAACGGGGGAATAGCATGGTTGAACTGACTATAGATGGAATAAAAACACGGGTATCCGAGGGTACCACAGTCCTCGAAGCAGCCAGCGAGATGGGCATTACTATCCCTACACTCTGCTACTATCCCGGTCTGAGTTGCTACGGTGAGTGTCGTGTCTGCCTGGTTGAGGTGGTTAAGGGCGATCGTTCGTCGCTTGAAGCCTCCTGTACCCTGCCGGTAGAACAGGGGCAGGTAATTCTTACCGACTCAGAAAAGGCGAGGAAAGTGCGTAAGGTGATTGTAGAATTATTGCTTGCCTCTTGTCCAAACTCTAAGACGCTGCAAGACATGGCTGCAAATATGGGTATTAACAAGGTTCGTTTCAAGATAAAAGACAGGGGCTGTATTCTCTGTGGACGTTGTGTGCGCTACTGCAAAGAACAGATGAAATCTGGCGGCATTGGATTTGTTGGCCGCGGCACATCACGAAGGGTAGCAACCGCTTTTGATGTCACTCCCGAAGAATGCCGCAACTGTGGTGGTTGTGAGTGGATATGCCCGGTCAATGAGAGAGCCTGTATGGCAGGCAACCTGATAGACGGTCTTTGTGGCGGCTGCCAGAACCTAGCACCAGTGGAAACATGTCCCGTATGCACAGGATGTTCAGAGAGTGTCGGTCCACAAGGCCATAGGGTTTACAAGTAATGAAGATGCAATCAAGAAATAATGCAATTTACAGAAGTATAGAAGGAGGTCAGACATGACACTGACAAGGTATAACGCAACAGCCGCTACATTGACTAAGAACAGGACTGCTGGTGACTGGTGCCCTGTAAGTGGGATGTGTGTCACTTGTGTGGAAGGTTGTATCGGTATGTGCGAAATTGGTAAGAGCGCATACCGGGGTCACGAGGTTATTTACCCGCAGCCATTCGGAATAATAACAACCGCATCACAAAAGGCATACCCTGTTGATTTATCGCATTTCAACATAATGGGAACAGTTGTTGGCGCTGTTGGCATAGAAGCAGACTCGGATAGCGCTATCTTCCCAAATGTTAGACTTGAGACGAGATTAGGTCAGGATAAAGGAATCAAGTTGCGCTTGCCTCTACTCATTCCGGGTCTGGGTTCCACAAATATCGCCACTCAGAACTGGGAAGGTTTAGCCATTGGTGCTGCACTTACTGGGATACCGCTCACCATCGGCGAGAATGTCTGTGGCATGGATGTGGACGCGAAAATACAGAATGGAAGGGTGATTCACTCACCTGACCTCGAGAGGCGTGTAAAGCTTTACCAGCAATGGCAGCGCGATGGCTATGGTGCTATTGTTGTACAGGCAAATGTCGAAGACAGTCGCCTTGGTGTACTGGAGTATGCCATAGAGAGACTCGGGGTCAATTCGGTAGAATTGAAATGGGGACAAGGAGCTAAAGATATAGGCGGCGAGGTAAAAATCAAGAGCCTTGAAAAAGCACAGCTCCTCAAGAAACGGGGCTACATTGTCCTTCCTGACCCGCTTAATCCTGCTACGATAGAGGAGTTCAAGAATGGCGTTTTTACTGAGTTTGAGAGGCATTCGCGGGTTGGTATGGTTACTGAAGAGGGCTTCCTTGAGACTGTTAGTCAATTGCGGAAGGCGGGTGCCAAACATATATCTTTGAAGACTGGAGCCTACAGACCCGCAGACCTTGCGCGTGCAGTCAGGTTCTCCTCCAAGGCAAAGATTGACTATATCACTGTTGATGCTGCAGGTGGTGGTACCGGCATGAGCCCGTGGCGTATGATGAATGAGTGGGGCGTACCCGGTATAGAACTATGGTCGCTACTCTATAAATATTGTAGCCGGTTGGTCCGGAAAGGTGAATATGTGCCTGATATTGTAATTGCAGGTGGATTTACTTTGGAAGACCAGATATTTAAGGGCTTGGCACTATGTGCTCCCTATGTGAAAGCGATAGGCATGGCACGAGCACCTCTCGCGGCGGTTATGGTTGGTAAGACTATCGGTGAATCGATAAACAGCGGACAACTTCCTGTTTATCTCCAGCGATTTGGCAAAACGAGGGAAGCTATCTTTATTACTGCTGAGGGGCTGAAAAGAGAGTATGGCAAAGATTATGAGAGGATTCCAACTTCGGCTATCGGGCTCTACACTTATTACGAGCGGCTCGCCCAGGGTTTACGCCAGCTCATGGCTGGAAGCCGCAAGTTTGCCGTCGAGTTCCTTGACCGTAGCGATATTGTTGCCCTCACTCATGAGGCGGCGGAGGTCTCCGGCATACCCCACGTGATGGAGGCAGATAAGGAAGAGGCAGAGAAGATTCTGGGATAAAGGAGAGAAGATACCTATAGCTGGCATTGACAGGTTGGTCCAGGGCACATGTCTTCGTACACTATATTACACCACCTCAAAGTCCCCATGTCCTGAGTTCTGGACTGTGCTTACTTTCACTCCTCACTTTCCACCACGTCCCAGATTTCGTAAACAGCTGTCTATATACGTAAGTCGACTCATGAGGTATAATACTTTATCCGATTACGGAATCGAGGCATTTCTAAGTGTTCGCGATACATGTAGAGAATCTAGTCAAGACATATGACAGCCGGCGTGTGCTTGATGGGGTTAACCTTGATGTGCCGGAAGGCGAGTTCTATGCTCTGATGGGGCCAAACGGTTCGGGCAAGACTACACTGGCTTCAATAATTGCTGCGGTGAAAACGCAAGATAGCGGTATTGTCGAAGTCTATGGAAATAAGCCGGCGAAGGCTAAGGAATTCATAGGGTATGTACCCCAGGAGAATTTCTCCTCGCCCAAGCTCTCAGGAAGAGAAAACCTGGTGTATTTCGCTAATCTCCTGGGATATTCTCGGAGCCAGGCAAATCAGCTGGTGGTTGAAGTGCTAAAAAACGTTGGCCTTTCTGAAGAAGCGGATAAGAGAGTCGCCAAGTACTCTGGCGGGATGAGGAAAAGGTTAGAAGTTGCGACAGCAATTTTCCCTGGTATAAAGGTCCTCATCCTGGATGAGCCGACGACTGGACTCGACCCTGCTGCCAGAAGATCCTTTTTCAGTATGGTTCAAGAGATTATGGACAGGAAAACCAGTATTATTCTGATTACTCATATCGGGAGCGATGCCGAGCTAGCCTCAAAAGTGGGTCTCATAGACAATGGTAAAATGATAGCTGAAGGCACTCCTGATGAGCTCAAGAGGAAACATGCTGTCGAGGATGTGATAACCGTGGAGACGGCTGGGAAGACCGATAGTGTGCTCTCAGTGTTAAAGGGTTATAGCATCAATGAAAAGGTAGCGGAATCGGAGACTGGCTACAAGATTTACTCAAGAAATGGTGACAGAGTACTGGCCGATGTGGTAAGAAGTCTTGACCAAGCCGGACATAAGGTGATGCGTATCGAAATGGCACGGCCAACCCTCGAAGACGTCTTTTTCAGACTGACCGAAAGGAACTTACAGGAGGCAACCGGGTAATTGAGGCAGATATCTGCAGCCTACACCAAGGCAGTGAAGGAGCTGCTCAGGGAGAAGGCGGCACTGTTTTGGACCATAGCCTGGCCGATAATCTGGGTACTCATTGGAAGCTTCTCATTTACAGGTAGTGCCCCTCAAGAAGTGGTTCCCTATATCAAGGGTTCTATTGCCATTTCAATGATGGTTTTTGCGCTGATGATAGCCGGCATGTCCAACCTTCCCGCCAGTATCGCCGGCGATAGAGCGAACGGTTTACTTTCCAAACTCATATCAATGCCCATAAAACCTTACAAGGATTTCATTGGTAGAATCTCTGCTGTTATTACCCTTTCTTTGCTGGCAGCAGCTCTGGTTATAGTAATTGGTATCGCAGTTGGTGCACGTTTCACTGGAGCTGGAGTCGAGATTTTACAAGCGATTGGCTTCGTCTTTCTGGTAATTTGTGCCTCGGCTGGAGTGGGGCTTATTGCCGGCACATTGATTAAGAATCTTCAGGGCGCAATCATGACGGGGGTCGGCATTGCAGTAATAACATCCGCCATATCAGGCCTATTCGCTCCCTACGAGTCTCTACCGGTGCCACTTCAGACGTTTGCTCGAGTCTATCCCATTTCGTCAGCACAGGCATCAATCGTACACTTACTGGCTGGACCAGACATGGTTGCGTATAATCCTTTAACTTCCGGCCAGATAACTCTCACTATAGCTCTTTCCTTCGCACTTCTCCTTATCGGTACGGTCTTATACTCAAGACTCGGTTGGAAGCTCGAGTAATTAATCAACTTCTATAAAATGAGTGTAAATAGCCCTGACTGATGTCACGAATAGGAGCCAAGAGGATAAATGCCTGTTGAAATCGATGTAGCAATCATTGGTGCTGGAGTGGTTGGCCTGGCTACGGCTCGTGAAATCGCACAAGCAAAAAAAGGAATTTTCGTCTTTGAAAAGAACCGCACCTTTGGGCTCGAGACTAGTAGCAGGAATAGTGAAGTAATTCACGCCGGTATTTACTATCCTGAGGACTCTCTTAAGGCTAAGCTTTGTGTAGAAGGCAAAAGCCTGCTTTACAAGCTTTGTGACAAGCATAATATAGCCTATAAGAAAACTGGCAAGATTATCGTGGCAGCAGACGAAAATGAGATTAGCTGGCTCGAAGAACTTTACGAGCAAGGAAGAAAAAATGGCGTCGATGATTTAGTACTCCTTTCCCGGACGGAATTGAAGAAACTCGAGCCGAACATCGAAGCTAGAGCTGGACTATTATCCCCATCCAGCGGAATTTTGGATTCCTACACTTTGCTGAAGTTTCTTTACAGCCAAGCGAGGGAAAAAGGAGCTAGGTTTGTCTTCGACACTGAGGTGATAGGAATAGAAAGGGCAGGGGCAAAGTACAAAGTTCAAATAAAGGACCGAGATGGCATTTCTGCTTTTGTTGCCCATGTTGTCGTGAACTGCGCTGGCTTAAACTCTGACAAGATAGCCCAGCTAGCTGGGATAGATATAGCTAAGGCAGGTTATAAGCTTCATTATTGCAAAGGCGAATACTTTAGTCTAGACTCAAAATATAGAAATCTTGTAAGCAGGCTCATCTATCCTGTCCCAGAGCAAGTTGGGCATGGGATTCATTTGAGACAGGGACTCGATGGTAGGGTGCTACTTGGCCCCAGCGCCCACTATGTTGAAGCGATAGACTATGCGGTTGACGAGACATATAAGCAATATTTCTACAATTCAGCCAAGAGATTCCTTCCCTTTGTTGAACTTGAAGATTTGGCCCCCGAATCTGCTGGCATAAGGCCTAAGCTTCAGGAGCCAGACGAAGCCTTCCGAGATTTCGTCATTGTCCATGAAGAGAAAGCAGGCTTTCCGGGCTTAATAAATCTAATCGGGATAGAATCCCCGGGTCTAACTGCCGCTCCTGCCATTGCCAGACACGTGGGCAGAATGGTGGCTGAGCTTTTTGACTGAGGTCATTAGGGGCGGGGCTGCGGCCGTAAAGGCACCACAGAGTCTTAGTTACATGGTATTTATCAAAATTTTGCTGTAAGAAGTTTAAAAATTTGGCATTTAATTTTTGGCAGGCAACCCTTCCTTAATAGTAGTTGACATAAAGTTCCAAGTGCTTGATTTTACACTGGCTTAGCCAGAGGATGGTATCTGCGGTGAGTCTCTTCAGCATACTTATCGTAGGCATGAACATAACGGTTGATGCCATCTAAGGATTCATGGCCAAAAAGGACTTGAAGGGGAACTGGGTTAGCATCTTCCCCAGCCAGATAGAGAGCGAAGCAATGCCTCAAGGTTTGAGGGGTTGCTTTGATTGACAGGCCACATCTTTCTGCGTACCTGATAACAATACGTTGAATAGACCTTACTGTCAGTCGCATTCTTTCACCGCTCTTCAGGGTATCTAGCTCACCAATATGGCGAATAAACAAAGGCTTAAAGCGATCTCGCCGCGATTGCAGGTAGCGGCCAATCCATTGAGCGGCTGAACTTGATAGAAACAATATGCGTATCTTATTTCCCTTGCCTTTGAGACCAATTTGTTTCCGCTCCAAGTTCAAATGGTCACGATTTAGACTGACTAATTCTGATACTCTTAAACCGGTATTGAACAGTGTTTCTAGAATAGCTTTATCGCGGAGATCCATAATATTTACCTCGAGGGATGGCGCTTCAATTAACCTGATTAAATATTTGAGCTCAGGCAATTGAGGCCGTTTTGGGACAGCTTTCAGCTTTCCGACTGCTTCGGGCGCTAAAGGGCAGGGATAGTCAATACTGATTAAGTAGCGCAGGTAAACCCGGAGTCCTATCAACTTGTAGTTTATGGTGCACGGGGCAAGTGGCTTGTTGCTGTGATTGCCTGGCTTCGCTGTGTTTCGACCACGCGAGGCAAGATATGCTTTGTAGGAGATGATGGTCTGCTTGTTGATTCTATCAAAGGGAACGTTGCTCTCATTCAGAAAGTAGTCGAAAACTTCCAGGTATCCCTTGTAGTTGCGAACTGTCAATGGAGAATAATGGGTAGCCTGCAAGTCCAGCAGAAAGTCATCAATATGTGGTAGCATTCTTGTTAATCCTTTTTTAATGTGCTCCCAACTATGTCTTGTTGCTCATTGGGACAGGTAAACTCTATGGCTCGCTTCTCATCAGGCACTAGTAGAATCTTGGAATTCACCAACATCTGTAAGTTCCACCATAACTTATAAGCAGAAGTAGTACCTACCTCGACAAATAAATCCATGTGCCCATCTTTATAGATACCTAAGTCAGCACGTCCTTTATTAAGGAAGGGTTCAGGAATTACCTCGAATCCCTTATCTTTAAAGTATTCAGTAATAACGTCCATCATTCTTCTGTGCCAGCTACCACCATGACGTGCAGATTTTTTAACGCCATGCTTCTGTGTCAGATCATCCCATAAGTCATGCCCCTCTCTAGCAATGAATTCCTTTGCTTTAATTTTGCCTGTAATAATCAAGAGAGCCATCTTCCTGAAAGTATATGGACATTCATCACACCAGGGTACTTTTTCCGTGGGTCCTGGCACGATAACCTGCCTCAACCATTCGATCTCAAGATTGATAGCTTCCTCAACAATATGCCAAGGCAAGCCTGTTTCTGCAAACTTTCTATCCTTCCTTGACATAAAATTTATCCTCGCTTATTTCTACTATGGAAAGCTTTATGAACCTCTTTTAGATGCCTATTAGTGACGTGGGTGTAAACTTGGGTTGTCCTAATACTTTCATGGCCCAGCATTTCTTGAACGGAGCGAATATCAGCTCCACTTATCAGCAAGTCTGTAGCAAAAGAATGCCTCAGCGTATGAGGGGTTGCCTCGATTGGCAAGCCACATCTTTTCGCATACTTGGAAACTATGTTCTGGATAGACCTTGCCGTCAACCGCATCCTTTCACCATTGTTCCGGGCGTCTACCTTACCACTATAACGAACGAACAGCGGCTTGAAATCGTCTTGTCGCGACCTTAGGTAGCGCTCAATCCATTGGGCGGCTGTATCTGATAGAAAAACCACGCGTACCTTGTTTCCTTTGCCCTTTACGCCAAATTCCTTACGCTCTAAGTCTACCTGGTCGCGATTCAAACTGACTAATTCTGATACTCTTAATCCTGTGCTGAATAGGGTTTCTAAGATAGTCCTATCCCTCAGTCCTGCATTAGTTGCTATTTTGGGACTGTTTAGCAGTCTTTCTATCTGATCTGAGTTCAAAAAACTGACAGACCGAGAGCCCTGTTTGGGAAGTTCCACCTTGTCAGGGGATAGGGTGGGCATGTCGCGCTGAACCAAGAGATAGCGCAAAAAAGCCCTTAACGCAATGATATGGTAGCTCTGGGTGACGCGCTGCAGTAGTACGCCATCGCGGGCACGCAAGTGTGCTAAATATAACCTGTACTTTCTAACAAGCTCCAGGTTTATCTGGTCGGGTTTTGTGGCAGAGGAATTCTCGGTGACCCAGTTGTGGAAACGCTTCAGATAACGTCTGTAGTCACGAATGGTTAGTGGAGAGCAGCCTTTCTGGATCTCCAGATATTCTAAGAACTCGGCGATCAATAAGTCCAGGGTCATATTTGATTCTTATGTTTCGTAAATTGCTCCTTTTCGCAGAAGGTACACTCTGCGAAGTTACTTTATGCTACCACCTTTTCCATTTTCATGTCAAGTGCCCTGTTGCTTATAAGGCAAAACAATAATTTCAAAGCCATAGCTTCATTATAGCAAGCTAGTAAGCTGGCAAACTGATCAGCCCAGTCACCCCGAATCCTTAAGGAGTCACCACCCCACCCAGCGCTCGCCCTCCCTGCTGCCTCTCCCCACTCTCGG
>Ga0307431_1000347_pt1 | contig 32866 bp, 32 predicted proteins | sample SalMarWE160170MG_FD_202155 | JGI IMG/M metagenome (GOLD analysis project Ga0307431, IMG submission 202155) | Salt marsh sediment microbial communities from the Plum Island Ecosystem LTER, Massachusetts, United States - WE1603-170 | ecosystem: Environmental > Aquatic > Marine > Intertidal zone >...
AAAATATGTGGGTAATCAAAATTTGCATAAATAAAGTAGATAATATAAATCAAAAATCATGAAAACAGACAAAAATTTTCTTATAAAAAGGTTGATACTTATTGGTATCGTGTTTATTATCACAGTTGGTTCTGTAATTGCACAGACAGGAGAAACACCAGATTCTGGTGAATCATCAGGTGCGTTCGATGCTATACTAAAATGGATAACTGGTGGTGGTGTTGTCGGGCTTGTTGCGTTGATATCTAGTTTTTGGAAAAAAGGTGTGTCATTTATTGGTAAGTTGGCCGGGTCTCTATGGATTTTATCTGGTGAACTTGGTAATATTCTTGTTCAATCAACTGAGGCAAATGCAAAAATCAGAATTGGTCTATCTAAACTGAGAACATATGCTGCAGACGGTAATTTTAGTAAAGAAGAATTGGAAGACCTGATAAAGGAAGCAGAGGGTGCAATTGATGAAGCTGATGATGTTCCGGTTGCTATCAAATCGTTCAGAGACAAATTTAACGAAGAAGTTCTGAAATATAAAAAGAAATAATTGTGATGTTATGAAAAAAGTGCTTGTATTGGATGATGATATGGTAGCAATGCTTCTTTATAGTGAAATATTCAAAAGAGAACCAGATAAATATTCAATTATAAAGTGCTTTAATGGGCTGGAGGCTATTAAAAGAATGAAGAATGATAAACCTGATGTTGTAATTTTGGATATACATATGCCACTAGTTAATGGGTTGGAGGTTTATGAAAAAATAAAGGCTACTGAGGAAATAAATAACATACCGATCATTGTTGCTACAGCAGATGTTAGCGCAAAAAATAAATATAATAAGAAGCTTTCTGGTGTGACTTGGATGTTAAAACCAATAATATCCAGCAAATTGTTTAGGATGGTTGATAAAGCCTGTGTTAAAAATCATATAAGCGTTTAATTAATATTTTCAACATGGATTCTGCTGGAGAAAAAGAAATACGAGACAATCAGAAAGAAATATTTAAAAGACTTGGCGATACTGAAAAACAAAATGTTGCTCAGGTACAGATAAATAATAACATATCTCAGTCTCACAAATTTTTAGAAGAAAAATTAGAAGAAAAAATTTCTCATTTAGAAGAAAGTCTTGCTGATAAAATGTTATCTATGACAGAAATTTTATCAACACAATTAAAACAAATACAATTAACCACATCGAAAACCAATGGTAACGTATTAAAAAACCGGGATGACATAGATACATTGCAAAGAAACGAAGTTAGATTTGTTGAAATGTCAAAGGACATGGAGTCTTTGAAAAAAACCTGTGATCATCAGGACGATGAAATTGATAAACTGAGAAATATCGTTGAACCGATAAAAACTGCTCAAAGATTTCCACAGATGATAAGATACACCATTATTGGGTTTATTATTGTGGTTATAATATCTATGTGGGGGATACTTGCCATAACAAAAACAGCTAAAAACACAATAGAAGAAAAATTAGACATAAGAATTGAAAAACCTGTTGAAAAACCAACAACTAACTAAATATAAAAACATGAAAAAACTTATCGTTAAATTAATCATTATTGTTGTGTGCTTCCTGTCTATGGCAGTATCATGCAATAGAGAATGTCCTGAATGTCCTCCAATTTCAGAATGCCCAGAATGCCCAGAATGCCCTCCGGTAAACGATTGTTCATGGGAACAAAACAAGATAGATAGCCTAACAAAAGTAACAGAAAATCTTGTTTTATCTATGAATGAATTGACACATATGTATGATTCTGCTATAAATGCTCCATGTGATACAGTACATAGCGTATTTATACCACAATGTACCCTATGTTATGAGTCCATAGATTCCGTGAATGGAGAACAATATTATGTTGGATATGATGGTGAATATTATAAGGTGTACCAAGATTCTGCAACACTCATAAGAAAAGTTAATATAAATTGGATTGATACTACCATTACTCAATATAGGTTTGCAGATTCCACAATATTTTTGGACTCCATAATAACCGGACCAAACGGTGAAAAGATTATGTGGTCTCATACTTTATGTGATAAATACTTACTCCCTGATGACTGTGGAAACACTAGGCTGGTATTAGGTCAAGTTATGTTCCAATCAGATCAGGAAACTACTGATATAACAGCATTAATGATTGAAGCATCTGGAAGTATATGTGATGGAGAATATCCCAAACCAAAATTGTTAATAAATGGTGAACCCGGTGATGTTGTAGGAACAAACCCAAGTGGTATGTTTGTTGTAGATCATCCCGGATGGTACATATTTAATATACCCACATTGTTTAATGATATTGATTCTATAACAATTGATTGGGATGGTGATTGTTATCATCCAGATTATGACCCACCAGAAGATGCTAATTTGTGGATAACAAACATAAAAGTGAATGGGTTATCATACATGTCACAAGACAATGTTGATGTTTCCGGTGGAGTATGGTGGGAAAATGGCACGATAATAATGGGTCACAATGGCGATGTTGTCATAAAAATGGAATGATATGAAAATATTTAGTTGGTGGAACAGAAAGGGGATGAATGTAATATTCATCTCCTTCGGTCTTGTTATAGTGGTGGTACTCCTGAAACATTGGGATGTATTGCCGACACCTATATTGAACTGGAAAATGGATATCGATGCTATCATGTTTATTGTGGCTGGAGCATTGTTTTTATTATCTATATTGATTTTTGCTCCGCTATATAGAAGGTTCGGTAAAAAAGAGGACAAAACTAAAGGTGTAGCAAAATTTTTATATGGAACGAAGACTAATAAAAAAGGGTAAACATTATCCAAATAAAAAAATCTTCCCTCTGATGGTCAAGTTTAATAAACTTGTTCCGTTGGCCATAAAATATAAATTTACACCATCTTGTTTGTATGATTTCGATGATAATGATGAATATGATAAGAACAAACTTGTTGGTTTGGCATTTGTTGTACTCCCTCGTATTCGAACAAAATCATGGCTAAATAAAGTAATAAATCATGGTGGCACAGTATTGCCTTGGTTTAAATTTCTTGGATTGGTTGTTATTAATCCAATTCATTGGAGTAGTGCAAGAGTGTGTTGGAATACTGTTAATAAAGAAGGAAAAATAGATATATGGCCATACATCTATGATAAGGGTATCCGGGTATCCGGGTTGAAAAAGATGACCATGTGTGACATAGACAAACCTTATTTGTTTGGTGTCAATATGGACAAATCATCTAATATGATACAATTTTTTTGTCGTGAAGAAAACAAAACAAAACCAGTTTCGGTATATTATAAATTAAAAGATATAGGCATCTTCTTTCTGTTTCTTGATTTATTTTTTGGTGGAAACAAGGCAGCACCACACGATATGGCTTTTTATTATTCTATGGATTAACTTGTTTTATTAGCCATTTACATATAAAATATGAATCAATAATGTCCGGAACAGGAGCTATCATATCGTTGAATGGTTTTCCTTTTTTAATTCTTGGTTTAAAAAATTTGTCTTCATTCTTTTTTAGAGCTTTTTGGAATTCATCGTCTATGTCTTCCTTAAGAAAAGCTTGAAACATATCATATTTATCATAATCACCTTTCCCGGCAAATTTTTTTATTGTTGGTGCTGTTACTATATAAAAATTTTCAAGGTTTATCATGCTTATGAGATCACCTATTATTTTTTGTTTCACCGGGGCAGTCATCTCACACATCTGTATGAGATTATCGGTTGCTTTTGTATATGAATAATTCTCGAATGCTACATATATGCTCCGGGGGTTCACATGTCTGTAATTTGTCTGTATATATGTGACTATTGTGTTGTACACCAAATTGCTATGTATTATGGTTTGAGCCATATGAATCCTTTCCCAAGCCAATAAACCAATATCTTTTACTTGAGGTACTTTATCTCTGTGGTGCAATATATTCATACATTGTTTGTTCTCTATGAGACCCAAAATTTCCAATTCTTTATAGGCTTCTTCATTCGTCAATTCTTTATCATCATTTTTCTTTATTTGATTCTTATTGTAAACACATATATGTTTTAGTGATTCACCACACATGAATGTGATACCACAAGAATTATAAGAAAAATCTATACCTATAAATAGTTCGTTATTTCTCATTATTTAAATTTTGGGTTCATACCTCGTGATGATTTGGGTGTTTTTTGTTTGTGTTTATTTCTTCGCTGTTCTGCCTCCATTTTCTTTTTCTCCCGTTCTTGCTCTTCTCGTTGTTTCTTCCTTTGTTTCTTCTCTTCTTCAATTTCTTCTATCCAATCGTCTATCAACATCATAAATTCAAAATAAGGCATATCACCCCATAATTTTGGGGTGATTTTCTTATGTAATATAAGCTTATTCTGAATCTGATAATAATTCGTCAGATTTATTTGAAAAATCGAAAAGAGACTTGAATCCTTGAAACCGGGCAGCAGCCGAAACCTCCTTACCACAACCTGTTCCGCCACACTTAACAGTTACTACAGGGTTAATACCATAGTTGATTTTATCAACAGCTTTTGATAAAGTTTGGTGTCTGTCATAATTGAACGTGTTTTTTATTTGATACATGATATTCTCAAGTCGTTCAAATTTTGTGTCTAACTCTCTCCAATCGGAGATTAAGAAAGATGCCATATCCAATTCATGTTGATTATAATACCCTCCTTCCCCTCTTTGTTGTTGTTGGGTCTTATGTTTTATATAATCACCCACGTGTTGGATAACACCTACGGTTGGTATGTATATTTTGAGTGGATGTTCACCTATAACCGGGTCTTTTATGATGAAACACCTTTCCATTTCATCATACCATTTCATTATGCCTTTTGGTATTTTGTAATAATCGAATATATCGTTGTTTATTTCGATTTTATTTTTATGTCCACAATGTGGGCATTCAGCATTCTGATGGATTTTTTTCTCTCTTTGCTGAACCATCATGGTTCTATCTCTGATAGCAAAGATAAAAAATATCTTGTCGGTTTGAGATAAATCCTTATAGTTTCCTAATCCTTTGTTTCCTCTTGTTATATTGATGTTGGCATCCATTATTTTTTTAACATGCTCATCAACATCATATATATCCTCTTCTTTCATTGAGGAATATTCCTTTATTTCCTCAAATGTTGCAGATTTCACTTTGAATCTGAAATCTGCACTATAATATTTACCTTCTGATGGTAATTTATCAGGAAATACATCAACAAAACCTATTTTGTTAGCTTCTTCTGCAAAAGTTTTTGATTGCTGGATGTGTTTTTCTTCTTCTGTTTGTACAGTACCCAAGCCAAGATCAGCTTTTTTGTTTTCCTCTTTTTTATCATCGGATGTCTCTATTTTTTCATCACCTATTTTTGGTGTCTTTTTATCATCGGATGTCTCTATTTTTTCATCACCTATTTTTAATGCCTTTTTAGCATCTTCTTCGGGTATATGCTTCTTACTCATGGTGTTTAAAATTTATTAATATATATTTGGAAAGTGTGTCTGGTTTCACACAGAAACTTAATCACATCTAATTATATATCATCTGAGAATCGAAACTTTATCTTTATCTAATATTATAATTATACAAATTTTTAATCTTTAAATCGAAAAACAATGGAAGACGACAAAAACAAAATCGAAAACGGAAATGAAACTGTTGATTATGGTTCATTTTTATCCACATCTACAGAGGATTTACAAAATGATGACTTTGATAATTCTACTGCCGACCCGGATTATTATCGACCAGCGATAAATCACAAAAACGCTAAAGATCGGACTTATAAAGGCCGTGGTCGATTTGTTCCTAATGTTCATGACAGGAACATACAAAAAATCACAAAGTACATATTCTGTTTACCAGTTGCTGGTGATGAAACATCAAAATTTTATGTTGATGTTCCAGAAGGTGAACAAGCGAAGAAAAACATTGTCACACAGGCATTTTTTGCGCTGAAAGACCATGAAAGTGTTACTTACCAGCAAATTGCCAAAGATCATTTCAGTAGAAAGATGTATCACTGGATGTTATATCTTATTATGCAGGATGATCAAGAGCCTGATTTGGCTGGATTAGTGAAAATCTTTAGGTTTGGAAAGAAAATCGATGGAAAAATTGAATATGAATCCAAGCCTGATGCCAGTGTACAGAAAACCAGCGAAATTGCTGTACATGACCCATTCAAAGGTAAAGACCTTATTCTTCATATCAATGAGATCACGAATGATAGGGGTCAGAAAATGACCAGTTACGACCAGTCCAAATTTGATGATCTTTCTTCTATTTCTCTTGATTGTGGTAAAACACGTCTTGAGAAGAATCAGGAAAATATGAAGATTATCTTTGAATTTTTGAAAGAGAATTCTCCAGATTTATCAAAATGTGCACACAAAGCATGGACTGATGATGAAGAAGAAAGAATCATCAAAACGGTTCAATTTTTGGTTGATGATGATACTCTTTTCAATCAAATTTATAAAAAAGCCTATGGTAAAAATTTCTTTACCAATGCTCCAAAGAGTACAACAGCGAAATCAGAGTCAAGGACTACCAAAAAAGAGGACTCAAAACCAAACGATACCGTAAACTTTGAGGATGATTCTAACAGTGGCAATGATATAGCAGAAGACAACAAGTCTAATGCTATTACAAAGGAAACAAATACCGACATTGACAGCGTTAAAAAGAATGTCATAACAGAAGACAAACCTAATGCTGGAGATGAAAACCCCGGTGGTGATGATTCCCTCTCAATCAATGTAGAATTCGAAGAAGATAACTAGCATAAATGGGGTCGAGAGACCCCATTTTTGTTTCTATTAATGGAATTACAAGATTTTACAAAATTTGATTTTCTTGATAATTCTTTGAATCCAGACAATATTGATGAATTAGCTGAGGTTGATTTAACTGTCTTATCAAAGAAAATCAAGCAATCAATTGAACGCATACTAGTTACCAGATTTCCCGGTGACCCTGTGAGGTCTGTTTTGAACCCCCTAAAACAGAAACCAAATCAGTTCACATTTTCATGTCCACATTGTGGTGATTCAAAAAGAAATGCAAGAAATCAAAGAGGTCATGTTCATTTAGGTAATATGGCCTATAAATGTTGGAATGGTGGTTGTAATGTTACTTTTCAATCATTGTACAATTTCTTAAAACATTTCAATAGACTTGATGATTTCACTTTGGGTGAACAGGCTTATATACGTTCACATTTCACCAGAGAGAAAAAAGGTGGTAATAGTGGTGTCAAAAACGAAGAGGGTTCATACAACAAAAACCCAATATACAAAGTTCATAATATAATCGACATAGATAAATATGCCATTCCAAGAAAGGACATTATGGACAAAATGGGTCTTGTTGAAGTTATGGCAAGCACAGAAGCTTTGAGAATGCTGGAAAAAAGGAAGCAGATTACAAAGGATATGAGACATTTTGCGTATAATATCTATAACAAAAATTTGTATATACTCAATCTATCTCATGATAAACAGGGTGTTATTGGTATACAAATAAGGTTCTCCAATTCAAAATATAACAGAAGATTTCATTCATATCAATATTCTGATATATGGGAAAAAATATTCAAGGTTGGAACTGTAAAAGATGAGATAAAACAAAAAATGGATAGGTTGTCGATGATATATAACATATTACACATTGATTACACGAAACCCATAAACATCTTTGAGGGTTCTATAGATTCCCATCATTTACCGAATTCCATAGCCACATGGAGTGCATCTGTTAAACTGTATTTGCCAACTGGTAGATATTTTTATGATAACAGCCTAATAGATGATGCTGGATTAGCTGCAGCTACATTTATGTTAAATAAAGGCCATTATGTTTTTTTATGGAAGAAATTTTTGGATGATTATCCGGAATATTATAATTGTAGTGATCTAAATGATATATTCAAATTAAAACCCATAGGAATGCACGTGTTTGAAAAATATTACAGTAATGAAAGTTTAGATATATTATACTTATGCAGAATACTTTCGACATAAAAGGTGATACTGTTGAAATTCATCTAAGAAATAAGAACAATGTTGTTCATAAAAAAGCCATCATAGATTTGAATGATATAGATAAGGTTAAAGACTTAAGGTGGTCATATAGTGGTGATAGCACTGGCTATTGTAGAAATCAGGCTACAAAAACATATCTACATCATACCATATTGGGTAAAAAAGATGGGCATGAAGTTGATCATAAGGACAGAAATGGATTAAACAATAGAAAAAATAACCTGAGACATGTCATTCATTCTGATAATAATTACAATATGTCCAAGCCTTCTAATAATACATCAGGGGTTGTTGGGGTGTCGTGGAGAAAAAACAGGAACAAATGGAGAGCACACATCAAAGTAAATAAAAAATATGTGCATCTAGGGCATTTTAAAAATTTTGAAGATGCTGTTACAGCCAGATTAATAGCAGAAAAAGAATATTCTGGTGTAAAAATATCACCAAGATAATGGAAATATTAGACATAATTTGTCAGATTTGGATGCTCATATTTGGTGGGCTTGCTGTTTTCTTTGTATCGAAGAAGAATAAATGGATGCGTTGGGGATTCATTTTTGGGGTTATGTCACAACCAGCTTGGTTTTACACCGCTATTCGAACACAACAATGGGGTATGTTATTACTGGTCATTTTTTACACCCTGAATTGGTTTAAGGGTATATATAATTATTGGATTAAAAAAGATAAAACAAATGAAGTACGTTAATTTGCATGAACATCTTGGAGGGAGCACTTCTGCAGCCACATTGTATCAAATAGCTGTTCGTAGAGGAATGAATCTTGGTTTTAAATTAGACAATGCTTATTACACATTCAAAGAATTAATTGATGGTAAGCACGATGTGGGTATGAATCATCAAAAATATCTTGATAAATTTGATCTTACTGAAAGTATACAAAGTTCTATATTTGCTATAGAACAATCTGTCAAAGATGTAATAATGAATGCTTTTTTGCATCAAAATATTAATAGAATCGAATTAAGATTTAATCCCATGCTCCGAAACAGCAATGGATTATATGATATAGACAGGCTCATAGAAGCTGCTTGTACAGAAATGAACAAAATAACTGGCATGTTTCCAATAAAAGCCGGGATTATTATTTGTACCGATTGGAGATTTTCATTTGATAAATCGATAATGCTAGCCGAAAAAGCTGTTAAATACTCCAATATGGGAGTAGTTGGTTTTGATGTCGCTGGTCCATATGTGAAAAGTATGAATATTGAAGACCACAGAAAAGCATTAAACATAGCTCATAATGGCGGTCTTGGTACTACCATACATTGTGGTGAAATTAATGACTATCACGAAATTCAACATGTGTTGAAGGGTTTTGTTCCCGATAGGTTTGGTCATGGCATCACTATTGTTGGTCATGATTATTTAATGGACAAAGCCAGAGATCATGGTATATTTTTCGAGATATGTCCTTCCAGTCTCATAAAAACCGGGGCTGTTGATAACCTTTTTGAACTTGCTAGATATCTTAGGATTTTTGATGAAAAAGGATTATTATATAGTCTAAACCCGGATGGTAGTGTGTTTTTAAATACTACAATAGAAAATGAATACAAGAAAATGAAGGAGGTTATGAATTGGACTGATGACTATATAGATTTATTGAACACCAATGCTATGAAACACAGCTTCATCAAAGACTAATCACCTTCGACTAGTTGGCCTATATTTTCCATGATACCCAATAAATCTTTGGTTTCACCTATTTTTATTTTAAGATGGTTATTGTTTATCCCAAAAATTTCATTACGACTTAACAACAAATATTGGTCTCCATCAACATCTATTCTTATCCCGGCATATTTACTGAAAAATAAGATATCACCTATTTTTACATCGGTAACCTCTTCACCCACAGCTACCACCACAGCACATTCCGGTTTCTTGTAGACAGAGCCACCAAGATTAGTGATTAACCCATAGCTGTTTGTTTGTTGTTTATCTTCGTCTTGTTTGGTAAGTATATTTATACCTAATGGCCTATATTTCATACTTAGTTATTGTGGTAATCTATACATGGTTTCGCTTATGGTAAAATCTATGTTTTTGCCTTTATTCTCAACGAATCCGAATTCTTTGTAAAATTTTTTTAATCTGCTTATACTCGTAGCACCAAAATCTATCGATGGTGTGAGTGCTATTGTCAGTTTGTTCTTGTCGGCATATTCTATGAGTTCTTGCATAACTTTGTGGCCAACACCTTCACCTTTGTTTGTTACATATATCTTGCTTAATGTTATTATTCCGTTTCGTTCCCACAACGATAAATCAACATCATATTTTGATTCCAGCTGTATTTCTAGATCACTAAGAGCATCATCCAGTAATGGTAGCCTATCCATATTTATATGATTTCATCAACCAGAGTTATGTTTATATTAACAGAACCCATCTTGCCATTTTTGGGATTGAATGTATCTTCATAATAAACACCATCCAAATCCTGCCATCCTCCACGCAAAATGGCATATTCTTCCTTTCCTATGGATATGTTGCCTAGTGCATCAAATCCTTTACCATCGGGAGAAACAAACACTAATTTTACGGTATCAACTTCATCAATTTTGTCTATTAACCTAACTATATCAGAATGTGGTATTTTATTCACTCTTTTGTTTGATATTAGGTATTCACTCATTTTTTCACGAACTTTCAGTTCTAATACATCTTCCCTAACCGGAACACCATTATGTTCTTTGAATGCTTCTATATAAACAACAGATGTGAATTTTTTTAATATTGGGCTTGTGAAGGTTATGGTTATATTGGCAGATTTATTACCGCTTTCATGTATGGAATTGAGGATTCTAGTTTTTTCAAGTTCAGTCAATAAAAATTTGTCTGTGTCTGTTGAAAAATAATCTTCTCCAGAATTTAATCTATCAACCAGCTTCGGTATAAGCATGGCATTATAAGTGTTCACATTATCAACCAAATTCTTGGTTATTCTCACTATGGAGAAATAATTCATTTTGTCCAAGAAATATTTTAAAGAGCGTTGATCGTGTATTATGAAATTCCTTGATATGTTTGGAGCAAGAACCTTTGTTAATTCTATTGGCTCTGCATCAGCACCCAAATCAGGTGGTATGCTGATACTTATTTCGAATATATCTTTTAATTCGATTTCTTTACCAACAGAATCAAACCCAATATCATCGAATTCTAGCATAGCATGATCTTTTTCGAATATATTACCAGCAGCACCATCTGTGATCACATAATCAATTCTTATTTCTGAGCCTAAGGCAGGTATTTCTGCATTGATGCTGTTCCCAAATATAACATCAATACCAGATGTTATTCCTGTTCTTACTATACAAAATCTACCACCAAAAATTATATCTAACAAGGATTCAATTTTTGTGTACATTTTACCATTTACAGATACTTCAACGGTAGTATCCTCTATTTGAACATTTGGTAATACTTGCATCTCAAATGTTTGATTATTCTGACCTGTTCCAGTTCTTATTTGATAATCAAGTTTGCCTTGTAAAACTTTCATTCTAGCACCACTGGTATTGTTTATATCAACCAATGTGTCTCTTTCTCCCAGATCAAGCATATAAAACAATCCATTTGAGTTTCCATTTGAACTACATTTTATTCTTGAATAATTTGGAACATATATTGTGTTTCCGGTTATTTCTGATAAATCAGCATCTTTTTTTATTTTTATTAATATTTCGCCTCTTGCTGATTTTCCTCTTGATGCATTATGTCCTTGTAAACCAGCCATACCCATAACCATATGTGGTCTGGTAGCAGATTTAAAGTTTAGCTGTGTTATACTGTCCTGTATATAATACAGTGCTTCTTGATAAAGATTATGGAGTACCAATAAAATCTGTCCATATGAACTACCATATGTAAAATTTCTGAACGATTGTTTGAATGTTACAATTAGAAATGTAGCCGAATCCTCAAACAACATTTGAGCTTTTACCCTCGCTCTATTTATATACTGGAGCATAATTTATTTTATTTATGTATCTTGAAATCTTGCTCGGTTGCTACTACATATTGTACATACCATTAGAATCACTATTTATCGACCCAAGTTTTAACAATACTCCATTCCTTGTTTGCTTTGGGCTTGTCTTATTGATTCCTTTCAAGATACCATTATGGCAGTAAGAGGTAAAAAAATTGAATGCATTTGGTGGGTCTGCGAATTCATGTATGAAAACATTATCAACATCGTTTTTATCATTTCGGGTGAGGGCTTTACCTATTTTTGTCATTATGTTTTCTAATGTCTCAGTTCCGAATTGATATACTATTTTGTTTATAAGTTCATCACAATCATCGGCTTTTGCGCTTTTTTTGGTGCGGATAAATTTATCCAATTTATCTAATATTTTTATAATTATTTCCTTGTTATGATCTATCAAATCCACAGATTTAAGTAACGTTTTTATTTTTTTCGTATTATTGAATATCAGTTGATTATATTCATTTTTATTAGCTTCTTTTACACCAACATACACTTTTGATTTTATTGATAAATCGTCCGCATTATGGATATCCATGAATGTAATTTTCATGGTAACTTTATGCAAAGATGGTTCAATAACATCTTTGAGGTCTTTTGCAATAATGTTGTGTAATGTTTGCAAAGAATGATTTGTAGTATCTTCTATTTTGAATATTCTTTTCTCTTCATCTGTTTCTTCACCTGCTGTGTATGTAACAACTCCATAATTACATATATCAAGTGTTATGGTCTCACCCAATCTAAAATTTCTTACTAACTTTAATTGAACTACATTCGATTCTTTAAAATTTTTCCAATAACAAACAAAATCGTGCATTGCTGATGCTATTGCATCTTTTCTTTCTTCTTCATCACTAAACCAATATGCTTTGCTTACCTCTGTGGCATGTATGGTAAACATTTCTATAACTTTTCTAGATAATTCTCCTTTCTTCTTACACTTAACCATTTCATCATGGTATTCTATTCTGTTTATATAATCTTTGCCCATACCATATTTTGAATATTTAACATGAAAACTAAAGAAAAGTTTCAACCAACATTTTTATATAGTTTGGCAGAACCCTTTGGATGGGTTCTGCCAATTATGTCGCAAATAAAAATTGTAATATTATATTCCGTAGATATCTATCAGTTCTGCAGCTTTGGCATCCCCAAACAATTCAGTGGCTTTCTCTACCCATTTTTGTGAATCTACTTCATCACCACCATTGTCTGCTGCCCACTTTGACAATTTGACAATTTTATCCTTATCAAATCCTGCTTCGATTGCTTTTTTATCTGCTGGCCATTCACCGGGAGCATTTTCATTGAGATCAGACATGATTATTTCGTTACCGCTTATTTCGTAAGTAACCTCAGCATTGTCAAGTGCTTCTGTTATTGTCTCAATATCATTGGCATTTCCTACTATCATTTTATTCCCAACCACTGAAATGTCCAAATCCTGACTTACCATGCTACGATATAAACCCATTTGTTCTTCTATGGTTTCCTCTTCATCATCCTTTTTTATTATTGGATTACCATCATCATCAAGTTCCGGTTCATCATCAGATTCATCCAATTTGGTTATCAAGCGATGAGGAACACCCAATTCATCACCATCATCAAAAATGACAACTGCGTATTGGTCATTAGATGATTGAACTGTACCATCTTTATTGGATTCTCCTGCTACATGAACTCTATCGCCATTTTTGAATGGAAATTCATCCTCTTCATTTACACCCTCTTCATCATCCTTTTTTATTATCGGATTACCATCATCATCAAGTTCCGGTTCATCATCCTTTTTTATTATCGGATTACCATCATCATCAAGTTCCGGTTCATCATCCTTTTTAGATGGCTTTTCTTCATCCTCTTCATCATCACTTTCTTTCAAATCAACCACTTGAAGAATACCAGAAACTTCTTCATTCATTTCAGTATCACCCCTTAGTTTAATAACAAGATTTGATTCTGCAATGGTGTCGATATCCTTATTTTCAAGAATTTTAGCTTTGGCTTTATCATTAAGACCTTCAATTCCTATCAGGCTTTCGAATGTTATTTCTTTTTCATTTCTTGAATATCTCACAAATGGAGTTATTTTTATGTTCCCACTCTCAATGGTAGTTCCTTCTTGTGTCGCCTCTGGCTCTTCTTCTGTTTGTGCCAAGGCTGTTTCCGGTTGAATCAATTTGGAAAGCTGGTCGATTATTTGCTTGATTATTTCATCCTTGTTGTCGTTCTGATCAACTTCACCATTCAATTCTGCAATTCTTTTTATAAGAGTTTCCTTCTCAAGCAATAATTCCTTCTCAAGCTCCATTATCTCTTCATCACCTTTCAATTCCTCATCAAGATCATCAATTTTTTTAAGGTTTGCTTCTATGATTTCAAGTTCACCTTCCAAATCCATCAATTCACCTTCTTTTTCGGTATTACTTTCATCATCTTCATTTACCTCTTTGTCGATTTCCGGGGTTATATCGATACCCATGTCTTTTTTAACTTCTGTGGCAATTTCCTCTGGTTCTCCAGAAATAACATCACCACCCATCAGTCCTTCATCATCAGTAATAACAACATATATCACGTTTCCATCTTGCATCATGTCAACGGTATCATCATTATATTCCGGGTTGAATGTTGTTATACCATCCAAGAAATTCACCAGATCAAAATTTGATAAGATCATATTTATAAGCTCACCAATCTGGTCATTTGCACCATCATCATCAAAGCTTTCGCTTATTTTTTGTATGGTTTCTCCTTTTAGCTCATTATTAACATAAAACTTATATTTTGATTGTTTGGATTCGTATGCTTTAACTTCATCGTATATCTCATCGTCTCCAAGCACTTCACTAAATATTTTTGCAATTTCTTCATCGGTTGGGTCATCCAATTTTTCCAACTTCTTTTTGATATCATCATGCTCTTTTTTACTATCGGCAATTTCACCAGCATCAAAATCTCCAGAATAAGTCAATCCTTCCAGATAATTATCCATTTTTGCAATAATATCATCCTTCAATACTTCATATACTTTTTCTTCTTTGATAGTCTCGATGGTATATGTGTTAATGCCATCTGTGGCAATCATCTTGTTCTCAACAATGTTGAAATTGGTAATGATTTTACAAAGTTCAAGGAATCTTTCACCATCTTTGTGTTCCATGATTTTTTTCATATCATCATGGTTCACTTTTCTCATGGTTTTTTCACCAACAACGAACAAATTGTTCTTGATTAAGAACACTTTTTCGTCTTTATGTTCCAGTACCGGGGAAAGTCTTTTGCTTATGGCTACTCTGCCAAACCGATCGGTATAATAATTGATTTTTTCCTGTGTTTTTGCATCAACATATCTCAGTTCTTCAAGCAACGCTTCTAAAGCAGGGTGCATGTCTGCTCTATCTCGGAGCGATTGATAAACGAATGCTTTAACATGGCTACCGGGTAGGTTAAATGCCATGTTAAGTGATTTGATGACATCCTGCAAAAATTCAACATTTTGGTCATTTTCGAGAATGTATATTGCGTTGGCTACCAATTGGTGTGCTCTATTTTTGTCATAATTCTGGGAAATGGTATGGTAAGCATCATATGCTGCTTCGTTAACATTTTCATACTTTTTGAAATTTTTAACAAAGCTCTTGGCTAACATGTGTTCTGGTACACCATCCATCAACTCAAGTTGATATACATTAACCAGATGCTGCAGATTTGAATCCAATTTGTGTGCTTTGGATTTTTCAAGAATCTTAAGGGCTTTTCTCATCCCCATATTGTCAACAGCGTATTTGTGTTCAACAAAGTTGATTACCTCCTTGGTTTCTTCACTATCGATACCAGACAATTGTTGTTTGACGTATGAAGATATATCTTTATTTTTATCCTCATAGACTTTGAAAGCCAACATTAGTTCTCCTGCTACTTTCTTAACTTTCTCGTCTTTGCTTTCTGTCAATGCTTGTATTTGTTTTTTCAGTGAGTTCATGATGCACCAATTTTTTATTTTTATAATTTATTTATTTATTTATTGAAACCGTCTAGGATTTTTAGAAATAATATATAATATAAACCATTTGTTATGTTTGAGAAAAAGAATTATGATAATGTTTTCTTCCGGAATGTGATAGTTGGATTATCCTCGTTTTTTTATGATATCATGGAAGTTGAAGAAATTGTCAATGACAAAGCATCTATGAAAAAAGTTCCTATATTTTATTCCATGACAGGAACTGAACAATTTTTGACCGATTATTTCCTGAACACAGACAAATACCACAATGAATTATCATGTAAAATAGAGGGCAATGTGAATCAAATACCGTCTGGTGTTTTTACTGTCAAAACTGGTGGTGTATCATCACAAGACACAACAAGTTCAGCCAGAATGGTTTATGAAAAAGATGTAGAAACAGAAATGACTACGGAAGTCCGGAAATTCAGTGCTGAAACAGAAATAATAGTTGAAACATTCAATTTGGAATTTACTATAAAAGCATCTTCTGATATAGAAAAATGGAAAATATATGATGTTATTATCGAAAAATTCCATAAAGTAAAAAAATTCTTCATAAAATATAAAGGATTTAATAAATTACCATGTTTGATTGGTTTCCCAGACAGTTATGATGTTCAAAAACAGGTGCAATTTCGATTTAATGATAATGATAAGAGACCCCTCGTAGTGTTTAGTGCAGAATTAAAGACATTCCGACCAGTTCCAGATTTCAAAACAGAAACACCAACCAGCATAGACAAAACTGATATAAGCTTAAAAGTTAAGGAATGATAGATTTAAGAGATATAGATAAAAAATTGGTAAAGTCTTATTTATCAGAAGGAATCTCAATATTCGCAAGACATTTTGGCGCAAAAATAATAGTCACAAGAGATAATAACGGTCTTGTATTTCTTAAAAACAAAAACCAACCAATAACTGATGTGGATTTCATAATAAACGATATGTATGAAATACCAGTCCTATTTTTACAAGACATTGCAAGCATATTTAGAAAGAGCCGGGTTTATTATTTTACATATGATTATCAAAAAAACATATTGGTTTGTGATAGCCCCGATTCAAGTCTTAATTATTCCGGCATAAAAAACAACAACATTATATTTGATGGATATCTTGATAAGGATATGAAAGAAATGTTTATCAAAAAACATACCAACAAGATATATGATAAATTTTTTGATGACAGTACGGGTATCATGTCTCTGATAATAAAGTCTAAGCACGATAGAAGATATATGTTTAAGATAGACAACAAAAAAATAAAAATACCATCATTTAAATTCCCTCCTGCCTGTGAAGAAGTGTTGTTATCTGCTATAAAGTCCATACACACAGACGACATAGCAAGAATCTGTATCGATAAACAAGAAGAATCACATGTTTATATAAAAATAATAAACAAAATATTTTTAAAATTCATCAATAATAATACGATAGGTTCTGTGTCGATAGAACCTCCAGATGTATTTAAACCAAAAGATGTATCCACCAAATACAAATACATCGACAAAGAAATCGTTGATGTTGTAAAACAGAACCCAAACTTGTTTTATGTTTATTCTATGTTCTTGAACCAATTTAGGAAAAGCAAAGTTTTTATTGGCAAGAAGGATAAAACTATCAATGATAAGTACGTGAAAATACATAAAAAAATAAGGGATGTATGTGTTAACAATATCTTTAGTACAAGCCTCCCACCAATTGATGAAATTTTAAAAACATAAACAAGATGAAATTATCTGACATAAAGTACTACAACAACTTCGTAATTGAAATATTGTTGGGTTTAGATGGATTAAACGATGTTGATTTATCTCCCGGTAGTAAACTGGATGAAGAAGTATCCAATTTATTAAGAGAAACAGAAGTTGATTTTGATGTAAGCAGAAATCTTGTCACTTTTAGAAACACCAAACAAACAAAAGAAATAGCCAATATTGTTGGTGAAGATGAAAAAACATTGGTTAGTGCGATGAATGATACTGCAAGCCAATTACGTCATATGTTTGATGAATCTATTAATGAATCTCAAGAAAATCTCAAAATTATGTCAGATAAAGGATATAAGCTTTATTCTGTTTATTATGAGAAAGCCGACACTTATATACAACTTTTTGTTCTTAGTAAAGGAAAAGAGGGTGATGCCTATGACAAAGAAAAAGATTTTGCTATAAGTGGTCTATATATCGATGAAGAAGAAGTCGAATACATGGATGAAGATGATAGTATAATGTTTGATTCATTGGTTGATGATGTGGATGAATATGATGCAGAAGAATTGGCAAATGACACAAACCCCGAAATACAAAAATCATGGGAGTATGCTGTTGATGGGAAACATTATGAAAGTGATCATGGTGGGTTTATATTGGAATCTAAAAACAAAAAATCATCCAAATTACCTACTCTTGAAGAATTGCATGAAGCAAAAATGGCCAAGGTTAAAAGGTCTCATACAGAAAAGCATCCTGCTATTAATGCAGACATGAATGCAAAAATGAGAAATCAAATCATTGAATTTATTGGTTCTCATGATAGATGTAGGGTAACAAGAGAAGAATTGCTGGAGTACTTCAACCAAATGAATGAAGACGATACCCCAATCAATGCTCCATCTCGGAGTTGGGTACACAAAAATAAACACCTTATTGAAGCGAAAACCGTAAAAGGTAAAAAATGTTATGAACTCACTAGAGCCGGGAAAAATCTTTATGAGAAATTAAAATCAATGAATGAGTCAAAGGTGAATGAAACGATGTTCTATGATTATTCTTTACAAGGTCATGAAGCCACAGATGATGCTGCTTTACAAGCTGTATCTGGTTTAGACTGGTCAGAATTTGAAACAAAAGAGCATCCTTTGGTAAATCTTACCTTCATTGATTCCAAAGACGGAATTGATATATGGAGAGAATCTGGCACTGAATCAATTTTGTTCTCTGTTGCTGAATCCAAGGTGAATGAATTGTATCAACCAAAGGTCAATCAAGATGCAAAAACCATAAATCTGGTTAATGACCATGATGTGAATGAAGTTGAGAAAAAACTCAATGATGCCGGGATAAAATACTGGAAAAGACGAGGAAAATACACTTTCAAATTCGAACAAACAGCAGCTTTCGATAAGGCTGTAGAATTGTTGAAATTGAACACAAATGAATCCAAAGAAGATAAGGTTGCTGAATTTTTAATCGAACTTGAAAAAGCAGGATATGATGTTGCTCCCGGTTCTAATGAAAAGAAAATAACACTTAACAAACCAGCCAAAAGTGATGATATTTTATCATTAGCATCAGTTATGGGTATAAATGCCTCTTATGATGAAAAAACTGGTGTGATTGAAATTTCTGGTGTCAATGAAGAATATGAAGTTCATTATGATAAAATTAAAAAAATTGTTGGTGAATATGGCTCTGCTGCACAGGTTATTTATGATACATTGAAAGGTATAAATAATGGTGTCAAACCAAACGAAGCATTTTCTGATGCTATTGATAATGAAAATATGTATGGTCAGAGAGCAGACATTGTTGCTGAAAGAAACGAAATAATTAAATCATTAAAAGACCATTGGAACGTTGATGTAAAATATATTAATGAATCAGCCAATGAAGAGAAATCACAAGGTGGATTATCAGGGTCTGTTTGGAATCAAAAACCTATACAAACCTACACCGATGAGTATGGTTGGATATACAATTCCAACAGAACGGATGAACTTGATAAAAAACTTGAGCAGATATTAAACGATGCTGGATTCTCTGCTGGAGAAATAGCAGCATTTATGGTATCCACTTATGGTAGACATCTTGATAAAAATTTTACTGGTATTGATAAAGCAATCTCAGATTTGAGGGCGCATTTTGCTGAACGTGGGACTGATATGTTTGAAGCTCAATATGATGGAAATGAAATTCAGGCTGATGAAGTTATTGCTAAATTTACTGAACTCAGAGAAAAAGACAAAGATATGTCATTCAAGGGAATAGCAGCTGAAACTGCTCTCGGTTTGGATTTGGGTATAGAAGAAGTTATCGATATTCTCATGAAAAACAATATAAATGAAGAGGATGAACTTTCTGATGAGAATATGATAAAAGCATTCAATGCTGCCAAAGAAGCTAACCCTGATGGAACTAAAAAAGAATGGATGACCACTGCTGCATCGGAAATAGGTTGTGGCCAAACCCAAATATGGGATGCTCTTAACAGAAATACGATTAATGAATCTAGCTGGGATTCTAGCTGGGATACAGATATCAAGATTGATATTGAAGGTAAAAAAGCTCCCGTGTATGGTGTGGTAATATATGATACAGATGGTTGGGTATCGTTGCAGTTTATTATCACAGAAGATGATTTACAAAAATTAGGATATGATAATGCTGATGGTAGTCTTATATTATGGAGTCATGATATAGAAGGTGTAGATGATGTCCGTAGTCTTGACGATAGTGATGCTCATGATATGGTAACTGGCGATAGAAATGCACCGAAAATGGATTTTGAAACCAAAAAATGGACATTCAGAGACATTGAACAAATGATGAAAGACCAAGATTTGGATACTACCAGACAAACACAAATGTTTGAAAATGAACAAACCATTATCAACAAAATCAAGGGTGATGATAAACTGAAAAAGGAATTTGATCGTATCAATTCCGTAAGAAACAAAGATGATCAATTGCTTGAGTTGGAATTACTTAATGATCAAATGAAATTATCACAGGAAGACCTTGATTTCTTAAAAAACAATTTTGCAAAAATATACAAATCAATCAATGAGGCTTTGCAGGAACAACCAAGACAGGGTAAATGGAAACTTGGGGAGGTTGTTAGATTGTTAAATATGGCAGCAAAATTCCCGGAATATGAACAACAATCATATGATGAATTAAGGTGGTATCTTGATAATTATAAAAATGAGAAAGATAAAGGTGAAACACAACTTTTCGGAAGACCTATTGATTCTCTCATAAATGAATACCAAGAAGCTATTGATTATTTGTTGAAAGAAGCTGATAATAAAATTGATAAAACTCCTAAAGATAATTTTGCCGAAATAGCCAATTTTTACCGGGACAAAAATGTTGACACCATGAAGCCACTTGAGAGTGTTAAAGAAGCTGCTGAATTTGGTGCACAATCAGAAATAATCACCAAAATTAATCAATATATCGCTGATGTTTTAAAAGTTGGTGTGGTAAGTTCTGCTAATAATACCATTGTTCTTGATAGAAAATTGAATAATGTTGAACAACTTAGTTTATCTGATTGTGTAAGCGATTTGGGTGCTGCTGCTATGATAGAAATTGTTGATGATAATACTAACATCATGATAAACGAAAATGAAATGAATGATGGACAAAATAATGTAACCGTAAAGACCAAAGATTATACGTGGCTTGTTCAAAAAATAGATGGTACTCATTTAAAAATGGCTATAAATCCAGAAGATTTACAAACAGGCAGGGCTGCAGTATATCACATTGAACAGTTGAAAGATTATCCATATTACAAAGATTTGAAAGCTTGGCTTGGTGGTGAAGATACCCCGGCAGAGTTAGTATATGAAGATGCTGATGGGAAAGATACTATTAAGGTTACAGACGATGATGGTGATTGGTGGTTGACAAAAGTTGATTCTACACATGTAGATATGGTAAATGACCCCAAATATGCTGGACAAGGTGGAATGAGCGTTTTGCATGTTGATCAGCTAAAGGGTAGGTGGTTTTATGATAAAATTATAAAATGGTTACATGGTGAAGATATAGGAACAGAATTGGTAAATGAAGCTGTTACTGATTCACCGGAAATATTTGCTAAACAAATGATTATCAATGCTGTGGTGAATAATAATCCCAATTTTGATAAGAATTTGGCCATGAAAAGGTTGACACAAGACCTTGACGATACCAAACGAAACATAGAATCTTATAAAAAGAGACAAAGTGGTGTAACCGACAAGGCCGGACTCGATTCTGTTATTTCTAAATACGAGAGATGGCAAAAAGAATTGGAATCAGAAATAAATTCCAACGGTAAATGGGTAGAAAAATTGCTGAATGATGTTAAAAACAAAGATTTTTCTGAAATTGATAAATGGGATGATAAAGGAAATCTGACATTGGGAACATTTCGTGAAGAAACAAAAATAAACGAATTACAAAAAGTTGATTCCCGTGATGCAAACAACATGTATCCCGGATATAATGAATATCCTAATATTCATCAGAGTGGTTCTTTAACAGGCATGAAAAAATTGTATGGTTGGGATACCACTTACTTATATCAGATCGATGGTTATATTTATAATCTGAAAGGTCATCCCAATGTGAGCGAAGCTGCTGATGGAGGAGATTTCAATTATAGATTACTGGGCAGATTACAAAGCGACTGTGAATATTTTCTTGGTAATGGTGGTGGGTCAGAAAGATCATTGTGGGCAGATACTGTTGAAGAACAGATAGCCAAAATGAAAGAGTTATGGAATGGACTTCCGAAAGATGGAAAACCTGAATGGCTGAGCATGGAGGAGATTGAAAAATATGAAAAAGATATGCTAGCAATGAAAAGTGGTGTAAATGAAGCCAAACAAGTCGATACTGAAATTTCAAATCTTTGGATTAAGAAATTAGATAGAGATGTGAATGGTAATAAAACTATTTCGGTCGGATTTCCCAATGATATAGGTACTTCAATACAATTATCAAGCTTGAGGAAGGCCGAAAGTGTGTTGCGTGGTATCACCAACATGAAAGAATTTGGTGAATTATCTGATTCCGATAAACAGATCGTTATAAAAGATGTCATTGAATACGTCCAAAAATATGGGTCTAAAGATATGCAGTCAAGGCTAAAGCTTTATGAGGGAATCGAAGATGGCTGGAATCTGAGATATAATCCAGAAAGAAGCCATTATATGTTATATTATCCTAGTGGTGATATAGCAATAGAAGGTAATGAAGAATATATGAAACATGTATTTGATGTTGCTTCACCTGAGAATTGGGATGATGTTAAAGAGACTGATAATAAGAAAGTCAAAATCGATACTTCAAAAATAGGCCTTGGTGGTACTTTAAATGAGGCTGGTGAGATGGACATCATTAATCCTGATAAATTAAGTTCTTATCCTGAAGATGTTAGATCAGCAATCAAATTCTGGAAGCAATATGCCAGCTTCGAAACTCTTTATAGCGCATGGAATTCATATAGCGAACAAAATCCACACCATAAGAACAAGAATTTCTTAAAAGAACTTAATGTGGCTGTTGAATCCGGTGATACACAAGCCATATTGGATGTTGTTAACACAGAAGCAGCATATGGGGTTGAAAGCGATGATACAGCCTATGTTGAAAGAGTTTTAAAAAACATGGATATTGGGGTATATGAAGCTGATGAATTTGACAATCCGGAAGAGATTAAGAAGAAATTGGATGCTGGTGAACCAGAAGTTCATATTTCCGGTACTGAATATATGACCAAAGAGGGTGATATTTATAATCTCCATTCTGGAGGATTCATTGTTCAAAAACTTGAAGATTTTGATGAAGTTTATTCAAGAAGCACTGTTGGTGATTATAATGCTAATGAAGACTTGGATGCTACGTATAAACAGGAGGCCGATAAACCATCTGATGAATTCTTGAGTGAATTGCTAAAAGCATTAATCCAAGACAAGATTATCCAAAAAGGTGAAGATTTAGAAAACCAAATAATCAACTGGTTAGTTGGATTTACTGGTGATGAGAAAAAAGCTGTTGATCTGGCTGGTAGCCTGATTGCTGCTTGGGATGATGGTAAAATACAGGAATCCATGATAGGTGATGAAGATAAAACCCATAATGTTATGCAGGTTATGAAAGATTATCACACTCACAATATATATGAAGATCATGGTGGTTCTATTAAAAAAGAATTCCCAGACCTTAGCGATGAATTTATCAAAAAACTTGATAACGAATGGCATGATGAAGAGTCAGCCGGACTTCTTGATAGAATATCTACTATGATAGCCAAAGAATTGGGACAAATTGGGGACAATGGTGATCTTGTTGATAAAAAAGGTTATCAGGATACAATATCAAAAACCTTCAAAATACACAAAGCTTATGAAGGTGTCAATGAGGAAACCACAACGGCAGAACCAATAATTGATACTGTCGATAAATTGAAACAAATGTTCACCAATATGGGTTCTGATGCATTGGCTATGAGAGAAAACCCGGAAACTATAAAAATAAAAGGAGATCCAGACGACACAGCTTGGGTAGAGAGAGCAAAAATCTTGCTTGGTGTTCTGGGGTGGAAACCCAAAGATGAAGTGAAAGATGGTGTTCTTCTTGCTGTTAATGAATCTTCGGATGTATTGTGGTCAGACTATTATGAGGTTAGCATACCAAAAGATGATCTGGAAAACATCTACAGCTATTATGTTGATTACATGGAACAAAACAATATCGATTATGATATAATGTCTGTTGATGAAATCGATGAAGATAATATAGATGAGATTCTCTATCATGCTGAATTGCAGGGTATGTCTATTGCTGAGGGATGTGATAAAAACAAGGCCAACGAAATCCATGAGACATTTAAGAATTCTCTACCAGAAATACAAGAGATTGGTAAGAGATTCAATGTGGCCATAACACATGGTAAGGTAAACAAGACCAATTACTTTGAATATTTGGTTGGTCTAACTACTAGGGTTGTTGAATCCAAATACGAGGACAATAAACAAAACAAGGTTGATAATGTTATGGCTCATTTCATGAATAACAATGTTCGTAGAAAAATAATGAAGTAATGAAATATATCATGTTGTTTGTGTTGTTTCTTTTTTGTTCATGCTCGGTTGTAAGTGTGAATACTCACAAATCTGTTCCTCCGAAGTATCAACCCGAAAAAGACAGACCAACCCGGAACGATCTTACTAAGGAACAAAAAATGAAACAAGTGAAAAACAACAGTTATAGATATTCACATAAACCAAAAAAGGGATACTACGCTAATTGTAAATATAATAGTCATGGCAAAAGATAAATTGTTATTACCAGAAGAATTACTTGAAAGTAAGAGGGTGAATGAATCCAAACTTGTTAAAGGAACTGAATTATCAGAAACTTTAAAGCAGGAAGTCTTAAATTCTTATATATATCGATGGACAAAAGAAAATGAAGGTAAAGCAAGACAAGCAATGGGTATCAATTCACCCAAGATACCGCCTATATCTGATGCTGAATGGTTAGAACAACATGCTTTTTATGTTACCAACGATGGTTCTCGTCTTGATGCCAGAAGAAGACATTGTGAACCAGCTTACTTGGCTGAGGAAAAAATTGATAAGAAAAAGATTAGTGAAGAAAATCAACCATTTGAAGTGGATGATATAGACCCGGAAGATGATATTGAACTTTTGCGTGGTCTTCACAAAGAAGGTGAATTGGAAATCATGTATTATAATGATGGTTCTGATTCATGGGAAAAAGTACCTGCTGATGATACTGAATGGGATGAAAACTGGAAATTTGGGGTTAAAAAAGAAAAAAAATTGAATGAGAATGAACAAGATGATCTGAGAGAGTATTTGGATGATGAGGGTATATATGGATATACTGATCAAATTCATGCTATTGCCAGTGGCGATACAATCCATGATAATGCTCTTGATGATATACAAGAATTTCTGGTGGAAAATGATATAGACCCCAATATAACCCCTGAGGAAATAGTTCCCAAATATAACATAGCACAATTGCTTGATGCTTATCTTTCTTGGAATGGCATTATTGGATACACAGAAACTATTCTTAGCATGTATGATGTTGATTATGATATAACCGATTTATTTGAAAACCGTTCAACAAATAATAAATTACCAATCCTTGAAGGTCTTGAATATGATACTGTGACAGCATATACTCCGGAAGAAAAACAAGCTAAAATAGAAGAAATAGCTACAAAACATGGTGTTACCGTTGAAGAAATTACTGCTTCCATGGAAAAAGGCAGAGAAATAGAATTTGAGCATACCGATAATCCGGAAATAGCTGACACAATAGCACTTCATCATTTGGATGAATTTGATGATTATTATGATGAAAATGTTGGGTTGCCAAACATGGAAAAAGAATTGGAAACTAATTAAAAATAAACATAATGACCAAAGAATTATTTTTATCTGTATGTAATAAGTATCCACCAAATTGGTGGACGAAATTTGCCTATAAATATTTTTCCAAGGAAACCAAAGTTGAAGACCTGTGGTTAAGAAGGATATTTGTTGGGATATTGTTGGGATTGTTTGGTGTTGGTTTTATTGCAACTGTAATATCAAATGGCCAAGCAAGAAAATGGATAGCTCTGCCAACAATAATTTATGCTATCATATTGACTGTTCTTGTGTTATCGTTGTTTGTAGCTGCTATGATGAATAAGTGGCGCATTAAAAAGATAATAAAGGAATTGGGTGTGTCTGTAAAAGATTATAATATGTTTGTCGACATGTATGTTGACTGAAACTAATCAATTTCTTATATAATAAAAATTTTAATCGGATTAATTTCGAGACGTTCTTTATATCCAGAAATGGGAGTACCTAGCGGTTATCTCCCATTTTTTATATTAGAATACTGAACCACCAGCCTTAAGCATTTCTTCTGAACTTGCTCCTGATCTGCTTTTGTGTTCTATCCCTGTTGCTGCAGATTTGTTTGTTACATCTAAAAATCCTGATGGTGGATAATATGTTCTACCTTCACCACCAGCCAACAAGGATTCTATATCACCCTTATCTCTTGGTCGCCCTGATTTTAGATTGACTGTGAATTTCATCTCTTCCGGGAAATCATCAACACCCCAATCATTACTAAATTCCAAATCCCATCCCTCAACAACCATGTTACCTATTTTCATGAATGGATTAAATGGATTTCCTATAACTACGTGCCATTCTCCAACTGGAAGACCAGATATTAATGATTTGAACCCAATCACTTGTGGGCGTGATGATGCTTGTTTAACATCCATTATTTTACCCATTATAGAGCCTAATCCTTGTTTCAACCCGGATATATCTCCTTGGGCTAGACTGCTGAATACCTTACCTATCATGTCAAATCCTCTACCAAGTCCAGTACCCATAGAGCTTTTTAATGAACTCATATATTTACCATAATCACCACGATAATAGGCATCCTGATCACCCAAAAATGCGAATTGTGGAGATTTTGGAAAATATCTGTTTGCTCCACCCCAAAATTTGGCATTGTTGAATGTTAATGCTAACATATTAGACACCAAGTCTATCATAGCTAATTTTGGATTGATATTGTGGTATGACTTCATCTGATATTCAAATACTAAAGAAAATGCCAAATCAGCCCCTATACCCCTATCTCTTACTAGCGTTTTGTGTACAACATTGACCGGACCAAGCACCTTATTTGTATAATTGAAATCGTTGAATTTTTCTCTTTCAATGGCCTCTCTTCTACGATTAGCAAGATCATTATCCGGATTAGCATATTTCATTGCTCCTTTTATACCACCACCATTTATATTGACACTGTTGCCACCAATTTTTAATCTTTTACTTCCACCAAATCCACCAGCCTCCGAGTCCAGTTCATTACCCTCTACATCGTGTACATCTGCTGAAAGTTCAGTCCAATTTATAGTACCGCTTATTTTTAATAATTCGTTTATCAAATTTCCGGTTTCTTCACCAAGATAAGTTATTGCTTGAGCTAAAGGCTTATATTGTTTTTCACTGTTGCTATTAAAATCTAAATTATCATATGTGGCAAATGGGAATCTTCTCAGTGTTATAAGTTTGTTTAATGGTATTTTTTTATAATATTTGGCATACAAAAAATCAGAAGCGAAATAGGGTTCTGATGGTCTCTTATCTATACTATGTTCTCCCAATAAATGACCAAGTGTTATGTTTTTTTCTTTTTCTTCTTTACCAAAAACACCACCAACATTATTTTCATCAATTAAAAAATCGTTCCAATTATCGCATGCAGGGTGTCTAAAAAGAGTGTAAATATTAAATAAAGATGGAACACCTTGCCAAGGTGATACTTCGTTACCATCTTCCTTAGCGATATACATCTCAACATCCTGCATATCTTTATCACCATATATATAATTAAGTTTATCACCACCCCCTGAGGCAGAACTTGAATTTCTTGTTGTTCTATCTAAAGCTTCATCATATGATGATAAAGACATTGATTCTCTACCAGTTGTTAGATTGGAATCTTCCATTGTGCCTTTGGTAGGAGACTCTTTTTCATATTCTTTCGCTTTGCCTCCAACATATGTTACTCCATTTTTTGAAGCACCCTGATAATTAGCTCTTGAACCGCTACCGTATGGCATATAATAAATAAATTAAGTTTACTTATTTATTATGAAAGACATAGTAAGAATATTTGACCCCACTATAGACCTTAGTTTAGATGGAAATTTAAGCATTGAAGATGTTGAATATGGTAGTGGTGATAAACAATTAGCAGAGCCATATAAATATTCTCAATTTGTTGGTAATTATAGTCCTGCCGTGGATATAAATGGTCTTCTATTCAATGGTGATGCAATAATAAGCTCAGAACTCAATGTGTTTGGATTCTTACCGACCATAACTGTTACTATTAGAGAACAGGGAGGTATGTTTGCATCACAACATTATCCAACCGATGGTGATGTCATAAAATTGTATATAAAATCAAGTAATACTGATTTTAAACCAGTAAGACAAAATTATAGAATATTAAGTGTTGAACCAACATTATCAGATAAGGATGGACTCAAGAATATGTACACTATATTCGGTGTTTTAGACCTTCCTGAAATAACAACAGATAGAATAAAGGCTTTTCCCGATATGTTTTCTATAGATGTGTTGATGGAAATTGCTAAGGAATTGGGATTGGGATTTGCTACAAATGAAACTGAAACAGATGATAAAATGACATGGATTTGTCCTAATACTAGTTATATGGACTTTATACAAAACGATGTTGTTTCTGCTGCATATAAAAACGATGAATCATTCTTTACTGTTTATATAGATGAGCATTATTATTTAACTCTTGTGGAAGTCAATACTCTTCTAGTGCATGAATTAGACCTCCCGGTTGAGACGATAAACTATCTTTCTCAAACTAGTTATTTTCCTGATGATAATGACGAAGCAGAAAAATATGAAAATGAATTCTTTCTTTCAAATTCGAAGATTACGGCTTCTACACCCAATCAAATAACAGCATATGCGCCTATCAATAATTCTGGAAACGAATTTATGGATAATGGGTACAGGACGTATATACAATATTATGATAAGTCCATAGAAGATTATGCTGATCAATTTTTAGAGACATTAACTTCCCCGGACACCAATGATAATATGATAATACAAAAGGGTAAGGAACGAGAAGATCATACAACTATGTTGCGGTCTGTGTATGCTGGAGACCAATTTAATGATAATGTACATGCCAATTATTATTTTGCAAAATTGCAAAATAGTTATAATATGTCAGAGCTTAAAAAATTAAGCTTAAAAATTGATATAGCAAGTATAAATCCAAACATTTACAGATACAAAATTTGCCCTGTTATTATAATTTCTGTCCAGAGTGATTATTTGAAGGAAGAAGTTATGGAGGAAGACAACGAAGAATTGGCTGTCGATAGATTTTTCAGTGGTTATTATTTAGCACGTGGCATAAAATATGTATACGGAAATGGGAGATATTATAGTCAATTATTAGCATCAAAAAGAGAATATGATAAATCCCGATACAAATTAACTAAATCTGAGGAATCGAAACCAGAATAAAATGTAAGCCTAATCACTTACAGGGAATTGAAGTCATCTGCTACACCTTTAGCTCAGTGTGAACGTACATACCACCCTCTGGCCGTTATTTTTGTAATGCTGCTTCTATATCTTTTGTTCTGACACCAAAATTGGATGCCATATTCTTTACTTCTTTTATTCGCAATTCTTCATCTTTTCCGTTACCACCCTCTGCCACATTTTTGTCTAATTCTTTTTTTAATGTTTTTAGACGTGAAATAACATAAGATTTGATGTCGTTTTTTGCCATTTGTGTTTTATTGGTTATTAATTGATAATATTGTTTAGGTCTTTAGAAAGCTTTATAACATCTTCTTCCATCAATGCTTCATCAATGTTCCGGGATAGATTAAAATCATTTCTAAGTGATTTGTCTGTCTTTAATCTTTCTTCAAATTCTTTTTTCTCTTCATCAGAAAGAACCCCATCTTCATAATCCATTATGAGTTTGATATTATCCATGATTATTTATCTTTTTATTGTAATATATCATATCATGAATAGTTTCACATAAAATCATCCATAAACTTCTTTTGCTAAACCAAAATGAGTAATTGCTTCAACGACTTCGTTTATTTGTATTTTCACATTTCTTTTTTCTTCGGAATGATTTAATTCTCCAAGTGAATCAATTCTGCCTAATTCTGAAATCAGAAAACTCATTCTATCTTTCAAATATTTTACTAATAACTTATTATCATTTTCCATGATATGATTGAATTATTCAAAACGCATAGCCCCTGCTCCTATAGTACCGCTACTATGTCTCAATTTCACTTCTTCACTTCTTTCCAATGACATTCTTTCCACCAATTCTTTTGTTGTATTGTAAATTTCTTTCCTTTTTAATTTTCTAGCTTCTTTAACGGCTGGTGGTGTATTTTTTTCTGGTTTTTTATCTAGATATTTATAAATATCAGCAAGAAGTAATTTGTCGTCTTTAGAAACATCATTAGCCAACAAACTTTTTAGTTGAGCTTTTATGGCTACAACTGTATCTTTTGATTTTTTACCATCCATACAATCTAGTAGGGAGGCCATAAATTTATCATCTAGACCCATAAGAATTGCACATATTATTTTCTTATGTATTATTCTTATGGGTCTAATAGATATTACAGATCAGATAACAATATTACAGACCATCATCTTCCTCTGAATATTTTTCTTTAAGGGTTTTTCTTACGGTATGGATATAATTCTTTGCTGTAGCATATCCATTTGTTCCATGATTATCTAACAATGTAAGGTATTCATCATTGTGGACTTCTTCATCATATCCAAAATATTCCTGCCATAATTTATAATCTTCTATTGATTTCCACCAATATTTATATACGGCCACCTTTGAATTGTTGTCTGCTACTACCCATCCACTTGCTGTTGTTTTTCTTATGCGTGGGAAATGCATACCCACAAGATTTCCATAATTAACACAGATATTGCTTTTTAAATTTCCTGTCTCTATTTTTATTTGTGAAATTGCAATCTCTTTGTTTTTTACGTCATAATAATCTATCCAAAAGTCTATGCTTTCCCAATTCATATCATACAAATTGTCGAGATTATTATAAAGCATTTCGTATTTCTTATCAAGCGAATCCACTACATAAACATAAAACTCTTTATCTTTCCCGGTTTTAGTTTTGTAATCTGCAAATTCTTTCTCTATTTTTGATGTGTTCCAATCCATTATGAAATACCCAACAGTACCCAATAAGATTAGAGATAAAAAAACATAGAGAAATATTTTCACAGTAAGTCGTTTTTCTAAGAAGGTTGTTTTCATCGTTTTTATTTATATGAAACATTGGTGATTTTTAAGGTATCACCATACCTTGATTAATATTTGATTTATAATGTTTTAGATTTTTATTCTTATATAAGAATATGTTTTATTTATACTGCCAAACGGTTCATAAACACTTATTTAATTATAATATTTTTATTTTAAGTGTTCTGTTTCTTTTATATTATTTATTGGAGTTTTAATTTATAGCTACTTGTTTCATTGGTGATAACAAATAATCGTTTTCTACTCCGGGTTCGATTGTATCAAATATCAATTTTTTTGGAACTAATCTAGGTATACCATTGGCACATTGGATAATTATGTACTGGTCGTTGGTAATATCCAATTCTTTTTCTGAAACGAATTGTTGAGTCAGTTCCAATTTTGACCCTCTATATTCCTGCACAAAAATTTTATATAAAATACATTCATCACATACAGTCTGACCAAAAATGGTTTTTGTTCCTTTTGGAAACTCAGAACCTTTTTTTGGCTGTTGATAGCTTGCTAGAACTGTTCCTATTACATTATTTGTCATTGTTCAAGATTTTATATATTATTACATTTTGATTATCAAGGTTTCATATTAACAGGTTTTTAACCAATCAATAGGTTCTATACCAACTCTTTCCAAATATTCGTTAGCCTTTGAAAAATGTTTACATCCAAAGAATCCGTTTCTTGCTGAAAAAGGACTAGGGTGCACAGAAGTGAGAACATAATTATCTCTACCATGCCGTGTGAGATTTATTATTCTCTTTTTATGTTTTGCGTGATTACCCCACAACATAAACACCACATGTTTTTTATGGTGTGATATTTGTTTTATGATATTATCTGTAAATGTTTCCCACCCTAATTTGGAATGACTATTAGAATCACCTTCCCTGACAGTCAATGTTGTGTTCAACAATAATACACCCTGTTTAGCCCATCCGGTAAGATCACCAAACATCGGTGGCTTTTCTCCTATGTCGGAAGCTATTTCTTTAAATATGTTTATTAATGATGGAGGCATGGCCACATTCTTTGGAACAGAAAACGACAACCCCATAGCTTGACCGGAATTTATATAGGGGTCTTGGCCA
>Ga0307431_1000348_pt1 | contig 32815 bp, 30 predicted proteins | sample SalMarWE160170MG_FD_202155 | JGI IMG/M metagenome (GOLD analysis project Ga0307431, IMG submission 202155) | Salt marsh sediment microbial communities from the Plum Island Ecosystem LTER, Massachusetts, United States - WE1603-170 | ecosystem: Environmental > Aquatic > Marine > Intertidal zone >...
GAGATGTATATTCCGACAACAAGGCCCAGAATAAGCGCTATGCTGCCAGCGACGAAGACGAGCCACACATGCCTGGTGGTCCACTCCGCCAGCAGCTCAGGGTGCCGCACGACGAATTCCCACGCCTCAACGATTGCTTCTAACATTTCAGAATCCTGGCCTAGTTGCCCCCACTAACCGTTGGCTTTCCTTCACGTAGGGGACCTCGCGCTTCCTCGACGATCCCCCTTTCAAATCTACCACCGTTCTTTCAACCCAATCCTGCCTCCGGCCACCCACAAGTTGCACCGAATCATATAATTTGTAGAAACGACAGTGCCAAACCGCCGCGAGCTTGTTGGTGTGCCAGCAAAATGTGCGAGCTCCGTCAACCGTCCCTCTCGCCATAGCTGTCATAGCATACTAGCTCGCTGAGTTCCACCCTGCCTTTCTCGGGTGATTCCGCTGCATATCCCAGCGAAATGAGGGATAAGATCCTTCTATCACGTGGGATGCTCAGGATTTCCTTGGCCCTCTCTTCGTAATCAGAGCCGTAGGAGCCAATCCAGCACGCACCCAGGTCTAAAGCGTGAGCAGCCAGAAGTATGTTCTGGGTTGCCGCCGCCCCGTCCTCGACAGGATGACTGGAGCCATGTGGGTCAATAACTACGGCGATGCCGATAGGAGCTTGAGCAATAAATCTCCCAAAGGGAGCTACGCTTGCCAATTTATTCTTAATCTCTCCATCTCTAATAACTACGAATGTCCAGGGCTGCCTGTTGCTCGATGAGGGCGCCCACCGACCCGCTTCAAGGATTTGTGTCAGCTTTTCCTCCGGTACCGCTTTGACTTGATACTGCCTGATGCTTCTTCTTTCCCTTATAGCCTCAAACACATCCATGCAAAACCTCCCTAACGCCTGGCTATTACCGCGCCTCGAACTTTGGCTCCCTCTTTTCTAAGAATGCCCTCACCGCTTCGGCGTGGTCGGCACTGCGAAAGCAAGCATCAAGCCCCATTGTTTCGAACTTCATTTGCGTGCGAATGTCGGTATCCAACCCCTGATATAGACCTCGCTTTGCCATCTGGATGGCAAATGGAGGCAGTTTGGCAATGTTGCTTGCCATCTCCTGCGTGGCTTGCTTCAGTTCATCCGCTGGCACAAGCTGATTCAACAGGCCAATCTCATTAGCTTCAGCGGCACCGAATATGCGAGCAGTGAATACCAGCTCGCAAGCCTTGGCAATACCCACGATGCGAGAAAGAGTATAGGTCGACCCAAACTCGGGGATGATCCCAATCCGAGCAAACACCGCTCCAAAGCGCGCCTTCTCCGAAGCTATCCTTATATCGCAGTGAAGGCTGATGGTCATGCCGCCACCGACGGCGACCCCACCGATGGAAGCAATGATCGGCTTCGATACCACTCGCATCTCCTCAACGACGGCCGGTATCGCGTCACGCCTTTCTTGTCGCACGGGCGCCTCCTCCTCTCTTTTATCTAGCGCCTGAGCAGAATCGCGTAAATCAGCGCCCGACGAGAACGCATCGCCGGCCCCGGTCAAGATAACCACCCTCACCTCCGGGTCGGCATCCACTTGGCGAAAAGCCTGCGCCAACTCCACCAGCATTGTGCTGGTCATGGCATTGAGTCTGTCGGGCCGATTCATGGTGATGGTTCCGATCCAGTCCTTCTTTCCCACCAGAAGTGTCTCATAGTTGTTCATTAGAACCTCTCAGTCACTAAATATGCTTAACCACATTTCTCTCAATTGGTAGCAGTCATGGTTTTTTACTAAAAGCACTTGGTCACATGTTCCGCAGCGCCATTTAAAATGTTCCTCTACAGCACTCTGCTATCGCGACTCGAAATTTGGCTCCCTCTTTTCCAAGAACGCCTTCACTGCCTCGGCGTGGTCGGCGCTGCGGAAGCAGGCATCAAGCCCCATGGTTTCGAACTGCGTCTGCGTACGAATGTCGGTATTCTGCCCTTGATAAAGGCCTCGTTTTGCCATCTGGATGGCAAACGGAGGCAGTTTGGCGATGGAACTTGCCATCTCTTTTGTCGCCTGCTTCAGTTCTTCTGCGGGCACAAGCTGGTTTACCAGCCCAATCTCTTTAGCCTCAGCGGCATCGATTATGCGAGCGGTAAATACCAGCTCACAGGCCTTGGCGATGCCGATAATACGAGAAAGAGTATAGGTCGAACCGTATTCGGGGATTATGCCCAAACGTGTGAAGACAGCGCCGAATCGGGCCTTCTCTGAAGCGATCCTTATATCAGCACACAAGCCTAAAGTCAAAGCCATCCCAACACAGACACCGTTGATAGACCAGATGATTACCTTCCCCATCTCCCTCATGAAAGTCGGCATAGCGTTTATAGCCGATTCCGGTGCTGGACCTCCCGCTGGCATCTTCCCTCTCAACTCCAACCCGGCGGCAAAATCGTGTATATCTGCACCGGCAGAAAAGGCATCGCCTGCCCCAGTCATGACCACAACCCTAACATCGGGATCGCTTGCCATTTCCCGCATGGCTTGGGGAAACTCATCGCGCATCTTGGTATTGAAGGCATTTAATCTTTCGGGACGATTGAGTGTGATGGTGCCAATCCACTCCTCCTTTTCCACCAGAAGTGTCTCATAGTTGCTCATCAGTACCTCCCAGGTATTCGATTTAGGCAATCTAATTCTTGACCTGTTACACTGCAGGATTGTAGGTTGGCATGAGGCCAAAGTCAAGCAAGGTATCTCGGTCTGTTGCACACATTGGCGGTCTTACTGGGTTGCTAACTGCGGTGAAAGCTACGATCTGTCTCCATAAACTGTGAATACTGATAAGTTATAATGGAAGGCAAACACAACTAACCCTTGGTGGCCACCCGAACACAAGAAAGGCGGTGCAAAAGATGAATAGTTTATGTAATCATAGGTTCTCACAGTTGTATGCCCAGGTTTCAGCTAGCCATGGTGCTTGCGTAGCGGTATTTCTTTAATGAACATATTAGCTACCCAGGCGACGACGATGACTATGAAACCTATGAAGAAAATCTCCCCCAAGGCCGAACTGAGAGCCAGCTTGAGCGATTCTAATACCTCATCAAAGAGCGCTATCCCTTGCGTCCCCAACTGCTCAAACATATCCATCAACTGACTTTGGGCCTGAGGGCTCACAAGTGCCTGTGGATTATGCGCCAGTGTATTTAGCGCTTCTGGTGGTATGACCGCCTTTGCGGTATCGGATAGGCCACTGACGAACTCCGTAGCGAACCTATTGTTCAGCGCTGACCCATAAATGGCCAGCCCCAAAGCACCGCCAAAGGACCTAGCGAAGGCATTCGAAGACGTAGCCACTCCCATAACGGCATAAGGGACTGCGTTCTGTACCGCGATGGTATACAGAGGCATGATAATGCCCGCTCCAATGCCTGCAATAATTATGTAAACCACCGCTGTCGCATAGCTGGTCTCAACCGTCATTATAGAGATTAGCCCGCAACCCACTGCCATGATTGCCAGTCCCACAACACCTTGCAACCGGTAATGTCCCCCTGTGCGTGATAGAACCTGCCCGGATACAATGCTACCTGCCACCACCCCTAACATCATAGGCGTTAAGAAGCTACCGCTGGCAGTGGCTGATGTCCCCAGCACGCCCTGAAAGAAGAGCGGGATGAAGATAATTGCCCCGAATGTGCCAAAACCGGTCAAAAAGGTAACGATCGTCGATACAGCTACAATCCGGTTCTTGAATATCCACAGAGGAATAATGGCCTCCTCGGCTCGGCTTTCGATCACCACGAAAAGGATCGCCATTGCCGCTGAGAAAACGAACGTGCCGATTATCGGGGCAGAAACCCATGGAAAATCGACGCCAGCCCACGATAGAGCCAGCATAGCTGGTACCACCGAGAGTATGAGTGTCACCAGGCCAAGGTAGTCGATCTTGCGCTTTAAAGCGGCTGGCTTCAACTGAGGGAAGAAGAATACGAATAGGCCAATGACCACGATTCCCAGAGGCACATTAACGAAGAAGACCCAGTGCCATGAGAGGCTGTCGGTTATGAATCCACCCAGCGTTGGCCCAATTACGGACGATATGCCGAACACCGCAACGGCTAAACCTTGGTACTTCCCTCTTTCAATCGCCGGAAAAAGGTCGCCAATGATGATGAATGCATTGGCCATCATGATCCCGGCGCCTGCACCCTGCAGCCCTCGAAAGATGATGATTTGCAGCATTGTCTGGCTAAAGCCACAGAGGATGGAGCCGCCTATGAAGATCGCTATTCCCGCGGTATAGAACCACTTTCGACCGTATATATCGGTCAGTTTACCAGTGATTGGCACAGTGACGGTGGAGGCGATTATGTAGGCAGTGGTAATCCACGTGTAATGGGTAAATCCGCCGAGGTCAGCGACGATTCTCGGCATGGCAGTGCCGACTATCGTCTGGTCAAGTGAACCAAGGAACATGGCCAACATCATGCCGGCCATGGTGATGACTACTTGCTTCTTGGGCAGTGATCGCGGGCCACTAGTGTCTGCTGCTATTATCCCGTTTGCTTTCTCTTCTCCCACGTTTTCTCTTATTGCAGGCTCCAGAAATACCAGCGTCTATTCTACCATGTTTCCTCACTCGCAGACATGGAAACATGAACGAGAATATTTATGGGGGCCAGAGGTGTCTCTTCTCTGGCGGGGAGCTGTGGGTGTCCCCCAGAACCACAAATCAGGCCAGGCGGATGGGTTGGATTCCTTGACTCAACGATTGGAGGTGATGTACCCTTTATCGCGGAGGTGAATTGAGTGAAGAGATATTGTATACTGCTTATCGTTGCAGCGTCCCTGCTGGCTGTTAGCTGCGGTGGTGGAGAGACCGCAACACCGACACCGACGCCAACACCAACGTCTATACCGACACTGACTCCAACGCCTACGCCAATGTATAAAACCTATTCAGAACCACCACCAATGACAATCGATGAAAGCAAGCACTATACTGCTATCATTGAAACGGATAAGGGCGACCTGGTGCTGGAGCTATTCGCCGCTGACGTTCCAGTAACTGTCAACAACTTCGTCTTCCTGGCTAATGATGGTTTTTACGATAACTGTACGTTCCACCGTGTAATACCAGGCTTTATGGCTCAAGGTGGAGACCCTACTGGAACCGGTAGTGGAACCCCCGGCTACTACATTCCCAACGAAATCACCGAGCATACCCATGTGGCTGGCGCCATATCGATGGCTAACTCCGGCGCGGATAGAAATGGCTGCCAGTTCTTCATTTGCTATGAGCCGCAGCCGTACCTCGATGGCAATTACTCCGTGTTTGGCCAGCTAATCGAAGGGATGGATGTCCTCGAATCACTTACCCCTAGAGACCCAACTCAGTACCCAGATTTCGAGGGCGATACCATAATACGGATAACTATAGAGGAAAGCTAAACATCATCGCTGGATTTCAGAGACCGAGTGACCCGCCTTGTTGGCTATATCACCTATAATGGCAACAGGCGGTGACCTCGGCGAGGTAGGTCACTATCATCATTCTCATTGGTTGGGGCAATATAGATAACCGACTTTTTGAGATTCGGTTTTATCATGATTACTGTAGTAGAACCTAGCAAAGAGTGGATCAACCTTTGCAATAGCGTCATAATCCCATGGCGGAGGTGCACATTCTGGACACCAATGCCCTGCTGTAACACATACAGGGGTAGCTTCCCATTCATGTCCGAACCAACATCTCCATGTGAGCTTGGACCCGATACCACTAAACTCTGTTGAAAGGCATTGCCCACCCCTTGATTCAGCCAGTTCTCGCATATCATCTATTGTATAGTCCTCAGATGCCATTTCCTTACGACGTTCTGCTTGTTCACCAGGCTCTGCACAAATGTAATCGTGCCAACCGGGAATATTCTCCCATGCTTCACGGCTACCGAAAAAAGCCTTGATTTTCTCCTCTTCGTTGTTTTCTATCCATTTTAAGGGGTCTGCCATTCTCTTCATAAACGCCTTGGTGATATTGGTTGGCGCTATTGTAGCTCCTAATTTCAAATACAACGGGATGGCATCTTCCACCTGCCTGTAGTGGTCCTTAAGCGAATGACGCCAGTGACCCAGATATTCATTGAGAACCCAGCTATCCTCGTACCAACAGCAATGGAAGTTCCTCAAGGCGAACCAGTTGAGCGGCATTATCTTTCTATAATCCCCCAAACCGAAGATTCTCATCATTCGACCCAGATAATCCTTGTACACAACCCGGCATGATGGGCCGCCTCCCATATTGTATACTCTGCCATAGAACTCATCGGGGGCCTCCAACGTTTGCACTAGCCCGTATCCTGCATCTTCCTTGGTAATAAGCTCAATGTGGGTATTTACAGGCTGGTGGAACATGATTGGGTCCAGAAGGGACAGTGCATTGGGGATAGCTATATAAGTCTGTCGCATTGAGCCCCAATATTTTAGACCTGATTCTATAACCGCTCTTTCCGCTGCTACTTTTGTCGTTGCATAGAAGTCCCCAACGCTTGGTTTGAGAGGATCGCCAACCCTCACCATATGGATAGGTGGAAGCCGATCCCCATATTCAGCTACGGTACCGATATAGACGAATCGAATATCGTCGCCATTGTTTGGCTGCTTCTTAATCGCAGCTATTATGTTTTCTGTGCCACCGAGGTTTATCTTGTTAGCAAGCGCAGGATTGTGGTCTGCCGCCGGTGCGATAAACGCAGCTGGATGGAGAACATGGTCTACTCCGTTAACCGCTTCCAATACATCATCGGGATTCTGCAAATCTCCCCAGACCACTTTAATTCTTTCCTGATTCTCATATTGTGCGAAATCCCTCTTCTCTTGCCTGGTAGGCCTGAGCAGAATTACAATGTCATATTTGTCTCTTCTTCTAAGCAGCTCTTTGAAAGCCTCGCCGCCCATTGAGCCGCTTGCACCGGTCAGAAGCACTTTCTTCTTCGCCATTTTACCCATTCACTGTGCCATGGTTAGTTGCAGCCTAAAGGATATGCTAATTCATATAAGAAGCTTGGTCGTTGGCTAACGTTCTCAAATGCGCTAGCCCATCGTGGTTTATGCTGATGTACACGAATGCCCCGAAGTTCTTCATATTAGTAACGATACGGTGCATTTGTGTAAGCTTACTATGATATATCTAATGCGTGGTATGCCCGGGCGCTGTGGATGTGTTTCGTAGCTCTGGCCTCACATGTCAAGGAGAAGCCGTTTCATGCCTGGAGAGCCCGTTTCCGCTTCGAAATCGGGATGCCTCTTCTCATCGACGACTTTGAAGCCGCATTTCTCGTAGGCATTCTGCGCCGGCGTATTGCCAATAAAAACGCCAACCTGGGCGAGGCCAAACCCTAGCCGCCGGCCCTTTTCAAGGACTTCCTCCAGTAATATGTTTATCACTCCCCGACGGCGGACCTCTGGCAGTGTAGCTACACTCTCAATAATCCACGCGCCTTCGGTCTCTTCGGGGTAACAGTACAAAATCGCCGCCACGCCCTTCTGGTTGTCCAACCTGCTGCTTCCATTCAACCCAAGCTTCTGGAACGCCTCCAGTAACGGCTGCCCCACCTCAGCCAATTGCTTGGGATCGTAGCCGCTGAGGGCAGCGACTGGGCGACCGTCCACCTCCGCTATTATAAAGTCTGAGTAGTGGAACATATGATGCGCCTCTGTCACCGTTAGATGTTCAAGGAAGGTAATGCACTCGTTTTCTGGCATTCCAACGATAATATCCCAAACTCCTCTAGGGCAATGCGAGCGCCCTGCCGCGAAAATAACCCATCCCAGAAAGGAAGCATCGTCGGGCCGGGCCGTCCGGATTTCGATTTCCATTTGTTCTACTCCCCTCTCATGTCTCGCTGGGACGAGCCTTTGCTAGATTGCTCACTGAATCCGATGCACTGTAGATAGAACCATTGAATCGAAGCCGCTGATGATGCATCGTGTTCCCCAATAGTGTGAAGTAGTTCTTCCCAACTCAATGTGCCGACTTCGATTTGTTGAAGGGTGGGCTGAAACCAATCTTTATACCATTTTTCTTTCTTGACACCGAACTCATTCACTCGTTTTTTGACCTTCCTGTTTATCGAACTACGACTCATTGCCTTTTCGAACACGTTTCGGGCAATCTGAACCTGTGGAGCCAGTACATAATAGCAGAGACGGGACAAATCTGAAGGAGGACGGTCGGCACGTCTGAGAACCTCGGCGATGCAGGCAACAGTGCGAGCTGCCTGGTCAAAATATTTGGCGTTGGTAACACCAGGCGATAGCCCGCTGAATATCTTGGCTTCGAGCACCACCAGGTGTTTGGCGTCAGGCTGCAGCGACAGGTCGGCCTTGCCATTAGTGCCAACGTCAAAATGGCCGACCACAGCATCCACATGAGTCGAAGTCTCGGCTAATCGTGCTGCCTTGCCACTTCCAGTAAAGGTGGTGGGTAGTAATACCTCCGAGAACCACCGCCCCTTCTCCGTAACATTGAGTGGATGCCCTTCAATCGGGTGTGCTGAGAACCAGTCCAACATAAGCCGAAGCAACCATCTCTCATTGTAAATGGTCGTCGGTGGGAACACCGGCGATTTCGTTGCACATGATTGCATCATTGCTCCGATCCTCTTTGTTGCCAATGAAAGCCCATCCTGACGTACCGGCTGCCTGGATTTCATTGGCGCCCGTTCACGCGTCACACCGCGATGACTTGTTAGAGCACCTATTCTACTCCACGGGCCTTTCACAATTGAGCCACTCCTATATTGTCAACTATCTATACCAACCAACATGACAACATGTAGAGGAGATTTCACGTACTAATTCCTCAGTAGACCTCATCGTCATCCCATCTAGATTACAAGAAAAACCCCCTCAGAGTCAATAAGATGTATTTGCAGAAGTCACCACCATCCCCTTGCAGAGGGTAAACCCCTATGCACTACACTTTTTCTTCCCACTCCCTTCAAAGATGGTATAATGCCATGATATAAACCGGCCTCCAGTGGCCACTATATCGAAATTAGACGCGGAGAGATACCAATATGAGTGTTTATGATACGGCTATTAAACGACGGTCGATCAGGCGATTCAAGGACATGCCAGTCCCTAAAGACGTTTTGGAGAAGTGTGTTGATGCGGCCAGGCTGGCACCATCGGGTGCCAACCTCCAGCCACTTGAGTATATCATTGTAGATGATGAGCAGCTAGTGCCCCAGGTGTTCTCCATTATAAAATGGGCGGCATACATCAGACCGGCAGGCGACCCGCCCCCGGGCCATGAGCCCAAGGCCTACATCGCTATACTCAAGGAAGCCAGCGCCACAGCGCCATGGACGGCGTACGATATCGGAGGGGCGATGGATAATATCATGCTCGTGGCCCTGGAAGAGGGCGTTGGTTCCTGTGCCCTTCTCAATGTGGATTGGGACAAGCTGAGAACAATATGTAGCGTCCATGATAGCTATGAAATTTCTCTGCTCATCGCCCTGGGCTATCCCGATGAAAGCCCGGTTGAGGAGCCTTTTGATGGGTCGGTGAAGTACTGGAAGGACGAGCAGGGCGTGCTTCATGTCCCTAAGAAGAAGCTGGAGATGGTTCTGCACTGGAATGCTTTCTAGTACCACTGTGTTCTGCCATCACTCAAAACAGCGTCCAGACTTGATAACGGGTGTTTGGGTGTGTACCCCAGCAATACCTCTCAGGTTATGTGTGTAGGTGGGATAATTAGAATCGACTTCTGAAGCAATATACTACAAAAATGGCAGAGAAAGTTATTCTGGCATGGAGTGGCGGCAAAGATAGTGCCATCACGTTATATGAAATTCAACAAAGAACAGATTACCAGGTTGTCAGCCTGCTAACAACGCTAACTTCAGACTACGATAGGGTGAGTATGCACGGCGTCCGCCGCGCTCTATTGGAGCGGCAGGCAGAATCTCTCTCACTACCACTCTATGAGGTATTTATCTCAAAAGAAGCAACCAACGAGGAGTATGCGTCCAAAATGCAAGCTGCGCTCACCGATTTTCAGAAGGCTGGAGTGTCCTCTGTTGTCTTCGGCGACATTTACCTGGAGGATGTAAGAAAATATCGAGAGGACAACCTGTCTAAGGTAGGAATGAATGCGGTTTTCCCCATCTGGGGAAGAGATACCGCCGAGCTAGCCAGAACTTTCGTAGATTTAGGGTTCAAGGCTATTATAACCTGCATTGATTCAAAGGTTCTCGATAATATGTTTGCCGGAAGGATAATCGATGATAGCTTCCTGGCTCAACTACCATCTAATGTTGACCCATGCGGCGAAAATGGCGAGTTCCATTCGTTTGTCTTTGACGGGCCAACATTCAACAGTAGCATACAGTACACGTTAGGTCAGATCGTCCTCAGAGATTCATTCTACTTTTGCGACTTGATTCCGGCATAGTAAAGCCTGATCACATGTTCCCCACGTGGTTTGGAGAACGGCGAAAACTTCGCCTCACCCCAGCCTTTCCCACCTACGAAAAGGAGACAGATCGAAACAGCGGCCGCCATCCGACGAACCGACGCCGACCGATGTATTCCTCGGGTAATCTAGAGCATCTGCTCTAGGCATCGTTGGAGCCCTTCCCCTGAAGGGCTCCAACCTACCCATGAGCTAGGCCCTGACTATCTCGGGTGAGACTTCAACCATGGCTCTGGCGAATGCCTTTCCTTTACACTGCAGTCGAACAATGCTATAGTGACAAAGAGAGCGGAGTGGAAGGGTGACCTACCACTCCTGCTAATTATAAAGGCAGGATAATGGTTGAACAGATTTTACCCAACCTATACACAATCGAGGTTCCTCTTCCAGGAAGCCCTCTAAAAGCGACCAACTCGTACATAATAAAGGCTGATGATCGATCTTTGATTATCGACACGGGAATGAATCGGGAAGAATGCCTCTCCGTACTATCTGCTGGCTTGAAGGAACTTGATGTAAATCTAGCGCAGGCAGACTTCTTTATCACGCATATGCATGCTGACCATTCAGGTCTCATCTCAACTCTAGCCACAGAGACATCAACAATCTACTTCGGTGAAACGGATGCTCCCAGTGGCGCTATGGCCGCCAAGCATAACTATTTTGAGCAGATTCCCAAAGTTGCTCGCATGCAAGGTTTTCCTGAGGACGAACTTCAAAAGGCTATTAAGAATCACCCCGGTTACAAATACAGTGCAAGAGGCCACTTAGAATTTCATTTTGTTAGAGACGGCGACATAATAAGCATCGGCGACTATTCATTTATATGCATTGCAACCCCAGGCCATACTAACGGTCACATGTGTCTTTATGAGCCTAATAAGAAGATCTTTGTTGCCGGAGACCACATTCTTATTGATATTACCCCTAATATCTCATTGTGGTCTGAAGGTGATGAAAACCCTCTGGGTGATTACCTGGCCAGTCTGGACAAGGTCTATGACCTAGACGTTGAGCTTGTATTACCTGGACATCGAAGACGTTTTAAGAACCACAAGCAGAGAATTGACGAATTGAAGAAGCATCACGAAACAAGAGCTAATGAAGTTCTCTCCATACTCAAACAAGGTAGTCAACATGCCTATCAGGTGGCATCGCAGATGACCTGGGATATGAGCTACGAGCACTGGCATGAATTCCCACCCTCGCAAAAATGGTTTGCCACCGGAGAGGCGCTTGCCCACCTCAAGTATCTTGAGGACGAGGGGAAAATACGAAGGGAAACCCACAATCAAACAGTATTCTTTTCACTGATATAATACAATCAGACAGGAATGTCTTTAGGCTCTTCCGTTCTTTCCTCTTTAATCACAAACATATAAGCAATTGTGTTTGCCTTGACATCAGCTATCAGCAACGTTAGACCTGCATAAGTTATCTGCTCCCCTTCTTTGGGAAGATGCCCAAAGAGGTGGAGGGCAAATCCACCAATAGTCTGATAGTCGCCTTCGGGAATATCGAACTGGAGCTGCTCATTTACGTCGTCGATTCGCATGCCGCCCTCTATTTTATAGAGATGCTCTCCGACTACCTCAAATTCCTTTTTGGCTTCCGTCAGTTCTTCTCTCACCTCGCCCACAATTTGCTCGACTACTTGCTCGATGGTCACTATGCCCGAGGTACCCCCGTACTCGCTTAACACAACTGCCATCAAATATCCTTCGTCCCTCATTTCGCCAAACAGTTCGCCAACTGTCTTGCTTTCAGGAATAAAATACACGGCGCGAGCCAGGTCGGTAACCACATCCTGTCGCCCCATCGAGTCCTGTGACATGGCGGTAAGTACATCGCTGATGGAGAGCATACCTACCACATTGTCGTAGCTTTCCTCGTAAATGGGGTAACGCTGGGCAGGAGACTCACTGTATATCTTCAGGAAATCATCAAGCTTGATACCCTGCTCCAGCCAGACTACCTCGGTACGTGGAGTCATCACCTCCCGCACCTGACGTTCCCCCAACCTGACGACGCTGCGCAGCATTTGCGCTGAGGCCTCGTCGACAACGCCCTCCTCCTCCCCCATGGAGATTATTGTACCTAGCTCCTCCCGGCTAATTAGCTCCCCCGTTATAGTGCTCGAATGAGTCAGGTGTGTAAACCTGCCAGCGACCCAGCTCAACGCGATGACAACAGGGTGTAACAGCCTGGAAAGTATCTCAATTGGCCTGACGTACAGCAGAGCGATTCTCTCCGGGTGCTGTGCAGCAATGGTCTTAGGAATCACCTTGGCGAATATGAGTAATACGATGGCTATGACCACAATAGCTACCGGCGTTCCTACGCCCTCACCCAACAGCGCAACGATGAATATCGTTCCCAGTGCAACGACGATGGTTTCGGCAAAGCTGAGGCCAGTGAGAACAACAGAGAGGAATCGCGACGGGTGTTCCATAATCCTGGCTACGCGGTCAGCGCCGTGAACTCCCTCCTCCTGTAGATGCCTGAGCCTGAACCGTTGCAGGTTGATGAACCCTATCTCAGCGCTGGCAAAGAAAGCACAGATCAAGAGAAATAATATGGATAGCAGCAGATATAAAATTTCTAAGGTTCCCATACTTCCATCTTTGGTTAATCAGTTGTGTAATTCTACAATGAGATGGTCTAAACCACAAGAATGACCACCCTCTACTATGGCGAATTATTGATCATGATATAATGGGCTGAAAGGTATGGGTGAGAAAATGGAACGGAAAATATATCCACAGTGCCACAGATGTGAGAAGAGGGTCTGCTACCCTACCATTGGAGTCGATGAAGAGCCCCCATTTAGTGAGGCGCCGGAATTCTGTCCCATGAGGCTTCATAGCGAGATCATACAAAGTGCGCTCTCCGAGTATGACAGGAAGGATGTCAGAGAGTTTGCTCGGCTTGCCTCATTACAGGAGTTTGAATGTTATGAGTGGGTGCCAGAGGGCATAAGGACAAGGTTTCCGCGGGTGGAAGAGACCATACAGTTCGCCAAGAAAAATGGCTATAAGCGAATTGGCATAGCTTTTTGCATCGGTCTTATGAACGAGGTTCGCATGCTGGCACAAATCCTGGAGCGTAAGGGCTTCGAAGTTGTCTCTGTATGTTGCAAAGCGGGTGCAATCCCCAAGGAAAGAATAGGGTTGAGGGCGGAGGAGAAGATTCCAGGCCCGGCAATCTTCGAGTCGATGTGCAGTCCGATAACCCAGGCTGAAATCTTGAACGCAGAAGAGGTCGATTTTGTCATCCAACTGGGCCTTTGTGTAGGACACGATACCCTTTTTATGAAGTATTGCCGCCTACCCATGACAGTGCTTGCGGTTAAAGACCGGGTTTTAGGACATAACCCGCTAGCTGCGCTGTATCTATCTACTTCGCCCTATTACTCCAGGCTTAGGTCTCGAAAGACGGATTGACGCAATGGAATTCACCGATCATTGTCCTATCACCAAAGCTTAGAGATGTACTCATATGAGCGATACTGTTGAAAATTTGGCACCACTTGTCTTGAAACTGGACGTCATGGGACGCCTGGGAGAGGCCTTAGCCTGGAGTAATAGTACTAAGGTATTCGTCTTTGGAGGTATCCCCGGCGAAGAAGTGCTGGCTGAGGTAGTGCGGCAGCACCACAATCGTATCGCCGCGCGAGTGGTCAAGGTGATAGTTTCCTCTTCCCAGCGGGTGGAACCGCCATGCCCCTATTTCGGGTCGTGTACCGGGTGTCAGTGGCAACACATCCGCTATGAGCACCAGTTGGAGCTTAAGCACATGATGGTCAAGGAGGCCATGGAAGCGATGGGAGGGATGGTCCACGCTCCGGTGGCCCCTGTTGTCCCTGCACCCCAGACCCTGGGCTACCGCAACCACGCCCGCTTCACCGTGGGGCCAGAGGGCGCCCTCGGTTTCGTCAACCGCGAGAGCCGCCGCTTTGTCCACATCGACCAATGTCTACTCATGCACCCATCGATCAACGAAGCACTATCCCAGCTTCAGGGCCGCTGCGCAGAGACTACCCAGCTCTCTATCCGCTATGGAGTAAATACCGGCCAGTGGCTGATTCAGCCCACCCTCAGAAGGCCTGAAGTTCCTCTATCATCTGGCCAGAAAAGCTACGAGGAGGCTCTTCACAGTAAACTCTTCCGCATATCTGCTGCCTCTTTCTTTCAGGTGAACACAGCCCAGGCGGAAAGAATGGCTGAGCTGGTGCGGGAGCGCCTCGCATTGACCGGCGAGGAACTGCTTGTAGACGCCTACGCTGGTGTAGCCACCTTCGCTGTTCTCTTCGCCCCGTACGCCAGCAAGGTCATCGCCATCGAGGAGTCGGCCTCTGCTATCAAGGATGCCCAGGTCAACATCCAGGGTTTGACTAACATTGAGCTTGCCCAGGATAAGACGGAAAAGTTGCTACAGTCCCTCCCGCAAGTACCTGATGCCCTGATTCTGGACCCACCGCGCACCGGATGCCACCCCACAGTCCTGCAGACCATCCTGCATCGGCCGCCGCAGCGGATAGTGTATGTCTCGTGTGACCCGTGGGCTCTGGCCCGCGACCTGCGAGTGTTATGCCACGGGCCTTTTGTTCTGGAAGAGGTGCTACCCATTGACCTCTTTCCCCAGACTCACCACATCGAGTGCATCGCCACCCTATCTTATAGCCCAGAAAGGCAGTATGCCTTCCAATCACGCCAACAGCTTGTGCTGGCTTCCGAATCCCCCAGGCGGCAGGAGATCATGGCCACCATGGGCCTCACCTTCCAAACAATACCATCGAAGGTTGATGAGACTCCACCATCCTATGGTGATCCGGTAGCTATTGCCCAGAAAGAGGCCCTCGACAAAGCCCTGGCTGTGGCATCTGACCTGCGCGAGGGAACGGTTATCGGAGCCGACACTGTGGTTGCCGATGGGGATGATATCCTGGGCAAGCCTGCAACGGAGGAAGAGGCCTATGCCATGCTGCGCAGGCTTCGTGGTAAGGAACATCGGGTTATCACCGGGTTAGCCCTGGTAGACGCTGCCAGTGGCGAACAGCTCAGCGGCTACCGCATCAGCCACGTGCGCATGCGAGAATATAGCGATGAAGAGATCACTGCCTATATCGCCGCCGGTGATGCCTGGGACAAGGCTGGTGCCTACGGCATCCAGGATACCCAGTTTCATCCCGTGGCTAAGGTGATGGGCTGCTACCTGAACGTTGTCGGTCTTCCCCCCTGCATACTGCTGCGTCTACTACACCGAATGGGCATATATCCAGCCATCGACCCCAACTGGGTCCCACCAGGGAAATGCCGCGATTGCCATCGCCTGGCCAGAGATGCCAGGGATAAATGATGCTTCTACGGCTTTACCCGAAGCGTGCGCAACCGATTTACCGCGGCAGCCAACTCCTGCGCTCTGAAGCCTACAAGGTCGGGAGGGTATAGAATGTGAGATATCCCATCGAGTCCCGCCTGTTGCACATCACGTTGGACCCGCCCTAATATCTCTCGAAGAGGCGTACTACCATCCATGTAGCGCTGTCGTGCGTATGCCATGGCGTATCCGATGGCCTTCACCTGTCCGTCCTCAACAACCTGCTCCACATGGGAGAGGTCAATCTCGTCGCGCCCGAACAGAAGCGTACGCGTTCCTCTAGCCTTCAAATTCACCTCACGCCGCCCCTTCCTTGGGTCCAGGCTCTCCGCAAGAGGAATGCGCTTCGGGATAGGTCCGAAGTGGTCTCCACCCTCTAATGTCCGGTCAGTGGGATACTTTAACGCTATTGCCCTTGCCTCCTCGGCCACCTCCTGGGGCACGTACTCTACCATTGCGATAACCGTATCCGCCACATCGAAATAGTCCCCCGAACCTCCCATAACCAGCACGGTCGAGACTCCGTGGTCTTTATATAACCTCTGCACCTGGTCGACGAAGGGAGTTATTGGCTCATGTCGCTTTTCGACCAAGGCTTGCATCCTTCGATCGCGGATCATGAAGTTGGTGGCCGAGGTGTCTTCGTCCACTAGTAGAAGACGGCTTCCCGCCTCCAGCGCCTCAGCGATGTTGGCCGCCTGAGAGGTCGAGCCACTGGCGTTTTCCGTGGTAAACCATCGGGTGTCCACACCACCCGGCAGCCGATCGATAAATGGCGAGATGTCAACGCCAACCACGCTACGCCCGTCCTCCGCCCGTACCTTAAAAGCGGTGGGATCAGAGACCACCAGCTCTCGGCCGTCACCAGGTACGTGATTGTATACCCCACGCTCAAACGCCCGCAGCAGCGTGGACTTCCCATGAAAACCGCCCCCAACGATAAGCGTAACACCTTGAGGCATACCCATACCTGTCACGGCACCTCGGCTGGGCGCCCCTATCGTCACCCGCAGGCGTTCCGGCGAGCGGAATGGAACAGCCCGTGCCAAGGGCCGGTCGTCTACCCCGCTACGGCGTGGGAGCACGCTATCATCAGCGACAAATGCCACCAGCCCGAGTGTCTCAAGACTTGCCCGCAGTGCATCGGTATCCTCAGAGGCTTCCACATGCTCCCACAGCGCTTTGTGGTCCAGATTTTTAAAGTAAAGTGCCGCTTCCACGATGACAGGCAGCGCCTGCACCAGCATATCCTCAGCCTCAACCCCCAGGATACGGCGCCCGGCCGCTGGCAGCCCGACGAAGAAGCGCAGTTCCACATAGTCTTGGTTCACCTGGCATGCGCTGCGCTCCAGGATCTCCTGCCCTGGAGCGTCAACAAATAGCTGACCGCTCTTGCCTGAACCGCGGCGCTCCGAAACATGCCGCGCCTCCCGGGCGAAGGCCCTTACCAGAAAGTCCCGAAGGGCGACCCCCCGCGAGCGGTTGGAAAAGGTCTCTGGCGGAAAATCCGCCACCCCCTGAGGCACGAGGACGTGGAAACGGCTTGGGGCAGCAAATGGATCCCCTTGAATATGGTCCACTACAAGCTCGAAGCCCGGGAATTGAAAGCGCTGCCTTTCCAGGTCTTTGTAGGCTTTGTAGCCACGACCATCGATGCGATGCAGGATCTCCCGAAGCCGATTCATCTCAATCAGAATATCCTTTTGCTGCAAATAGTAACGTTCGTATTGACTGCAATATTAGCACTGGGCTATTAATAGAGCAATCTGCACAAATTAACACAACCGCGCTTGTTACAGGTCTTGACAGCCTCCGAGCAGGCGTTTAGCATACCCGCACCAGCAGATACGGGAAATCCCTGTATATGGAGAAAACGGTGGCTGTGATTAAATGCCGAGCTATTATAGATATCATATGTAGCTGCCCTACCATCAAGAAGCGAAAGAGGTTTTCTTTATGAACGATAAGCTGAAGATTGCTGCGGTGCAGATGGAACCCAAGATCCTGGAGAAGGATAGGAACCTGACAAGATGCCTCGAGCTGATTCAGGTCACCGCCAGGGAGAGCGCTCAGCTTATTGTCTTTCCTGAATGCGCTTTGACTGGGTACGTATTTACCAGCCTTGAGGAAGCACTGCCCCTTTGCGAATCTATCCCAGGTACCAGCACCGGAAAAATCATTAGCGTGTGCCGTGAACTGAATGTATATGTGGTACTTGGTTTGTTAGAAAGGGAGGCTGACAAATACTACAATGCCGCAGTCCTTCTGGGCCCTGGGGGAGTGCTCGCCAAATATCGCAAGATCCACCTTCCCTATCTAGGGGTTGACCGCTTCTTGAACCATGGCGACCTACCACCAACTGTATGTCAGACAGAGATAGGCAGGATAGGGATAGGCATCTGCTATGATATAAATTTTCCAGAACACGCACGTGTTATGGCATTGCAGGGAGCAGATATCATCGTTCTCCCAACGAACTGGCCTTTGCACAGGGAGTTCGTCCCAGAGCATATTGTCCCGGCAAGAGCCGCTGAGAACCTGGTCTTCGTTGTTGCTGTCAATCGTGCTGGTGAGGAACGAGGCATAAGGTTTATCGGTCGCAGCAAGATCGCCCATTGGTCCGGAGGGATAGCTCTGGCTGAAGGGAAGCCCTATGAAGAAGATGTCCTTTATGCTAATATCGAACCAGCAACAGCCAGGGAGAAGCACTTGGTATTCACTCCTGGAGAGTTTGAGGTGGACATCTTCAAGGACCGAAGGCCAGAGCTATACGGTGTTATCACTAAGCCCTTGGATGATCCTTCTCGCATTAGGAAGTGATACAGCGTCCTAGACTAGGCTACCCGTGATAGGATATTGGACGTATTCCAAGTCCATGTATCTGGTGGCTAGGTGGCATTGCCAGTGAAGGTATCAATTGATAAAGACTATACCCCAAGGCTGGTGGCGCGATCCCAGATGCCAGTTTGGTGAACTCAGCCTGTTCCTGTAGGGGCATTCAATTGAACGTCCCTACAAAGCAACAGGTTTCATAATATTTTCATAGGAGGTGACAACCATGGCGAAATCTGCCGAACTCGCTTTCCTTGACGCTATTGCCCAGGCAGGCCTGGTGCGGCGGAAGGAGGTCAAGCCAATCGAACTTGTGGACGCGGCCATTGAGCGGATCGAGCGCCTCAATCCTACCCTCAATGCAGTGATCACGCCAATGTACGAACAGGCTCGCACCGCTGCCAACAGCGCACTTCCCGAGGGACCCTTCACCGGGGTGCCCTTCCTGCTCAAGGACGTCATTGCCAGCTATGCTGGCGTGCGAATGACGTTTGGGTCGAGTTTCCTGCGCGACCACGTACCGGACCACGATAGCGAGCTGGTGTCACGGCACAAGCGTGCCGGTCTGATCGTCCTCGGCAAGACCAACGCTCCCGAGTTTGGCATACTTCCTACCACCGAGCCGCATCTCTTTGGTCCTACGCATAATCCATGGGATACGAGCCGAACCTCAGGCGGGTCCAGCGGTGGCTCGGCCGCGGCTGTTGCCGCTGGCATGATACCCATGGCCCATGGCAATGACGGCGGTGGCTCTATTCGTATTCCCGCCTCCTGTTGTGGTGTCTTCGGTCTCAAGCCCACTCGAGGGCGTACGTCGCTTGGCCCTGACTTCGGCGACCTGATAGGCGGCTTTGTCGAGGAGCACGCCCTCACCCGGACGGTGCGGGATAGCGCCGCCCTGCTTGACGCCAACGCAGGCCCTTCCATTGGCGACCCCTACTGGGCGCCCAAACCTGCCCGTCCCTTCCTTGAGGAGGTGGGCGCCGATCCAGGGCGTTTGCGCATCGCCTTCACTACCGAAACGGCTACCGGCGTCGCGGTCCAACCCGACTGCGTCGCCGCCGTCCACGACGCAGCCAAGCTCTGCAGCGACATGGGCCACGACGTGGTGGAGGCCAACATGTCACTGCCTGGTGATTCGCTCGTTCAAGCTTTCATAACCGTTTGGTGTGCCATGGTAGCCTGGACCATTGATGGCATGGCTCTCATCACCGGTCGTACGCCATCCGCCGACCAGTTTGAGCCGCTCACCTGGGCATTGTACGAAGCGGGCCACCAGAGAACCGCGTCAGAGTACCTGTTGGCGGTGACGACACTCCAGTTGATTTCCCGTGAGATCGCTCGCTTCCGCGCCGACTACGACGTGATTCTGACCCCCACCCTGGCCGAGCCCCCACCACCGCTGGGCACCTTCGATTCACCTCCGGACAACCCGTGGCAGGGTCTCTTTCGATCCGCTGAATTCATGCCCTTCACCCCGCTGTGCAACTTCACCGGTCTACCTGGCATGTCCATGCCTCTCTTCTGGAACTCGGAGGGAATCCCCATCGGCACGCACTTCGTAGGACGTTACGGTGACGAAGCCACTCTCTTTCGCCTTGCGGCACAGCTTGAGGAGGCGCATCCATGGGCCGAGCGCCTACCTCCGGTGTCAGCTTGAGCAGCACTGCGGGCGGTCTTGGAATAACACCAGAAAATATGAATTAGGCGAACTCAGAGTTCGTCCGTACTACTTGTTAGGTGAAATCATCCCTAACATAAGGAGACACTATGAAAACCGTTGTCGTTCTTGCCATGCATGGCGCACCGCCAAATGACTTTCCCAAACACAAACTGGCTGAATTCTTTTCATTATATGGCGGTCCTGGACATACATCTGAGACAGATTCCGTAGCGCCTAAACACCGCTATGCCGAGCTGGAGGCTAGTATGCGCGCGTGGCCACGTACAGAACAGAATGATCCCTTCTACCATGCTTCACAGGACCTGGCAATACACCTAAGCCGAGCAACAGGACATGAGGTGATTGTTGGGTTCCACGAATTTTGTGCACCCGATTTGGATGAGGCGCTTGAACATGCGATAAAACATGGAGCCGATAAGGTCATCGTCATTACACCAATGATGACCCGCGGTGGCGAGCATTCCGAGGTGGACATTGCTGCCACGGTAGAACGCGCGAAAACGCTACACCCTGATATCCCTATCACCTACGCATGGCCGTTTGAGGTCTCCGAAATAGCGCAGTTTCTTGCCTCACAGATAGCCCGGTTTGCTTGACAGACCACGTCTCTTACCCCAATAGCGTGTTACATCTCCTATAATCACACCCACTTTACGGTCTGATCGATCGTCCTCAATTACCTGAATAGCGCCGCTTCTATTCTCCACTATTAATCTATATCAAGTCCTCGTATGTGATCTGTACTTCTCTCTCTAAATATGTGTTGACAACGAGACATATACTTGGTATAATACAAATAGTTAGCCTTACAGTAATAGATTGTGTTACCAATAATATGTGCCTTATTCAAATAAAGCTAGGAGGCGCTACATGACAGTGGAGCATCAAAACGAGGAACTTGTCGAACATGTGCTCGAGCTCGGGGCCAAGATATTCCACGAGTTGCTTCCCATAATACCAAAAGAGGTGCTTCAATTCGACCTGACCATGCCCCAGCTCAAGGTCGTCCTTCTTCTCTTCTTAAATGGGCCGATGCGCATGAGTGATTTAGCCTCTGGGTTGAGCGTCAGCCTGGCTACAGTAACGGGAGTGGTAGACCGATTAGTTGAAAGAGACGTCGTGTTGCGGGAGAGCGAGCCCACGGATCGCCGGGTGGTGTTGTGCCGTCTATCGGAGAAAGGCCAGGAGCTGACAGATGTGCTGTGGAAATCGGCCCGCGACAGAACAAGGGAGCTGCTTATGGCAATGACCGTACCCCACCTGCAGTTGCTCAACGAAGCGCTCGAGGCGCTGCTACAGGCCGGTACAGCAAAGAAAGATGACTTACAGCAGGTAAGGGTAAATGATATTCAATGAGTCTAATACCCACGCAAGGAGGACCGAATGCGTGTGCTGATTTCGGGTGGAGCGGGACGATTGGGGATCAGTGTCTGCCGGACCTTTTTACAACAGGGATTCCAGGTGCGCGTATTCGACCTAAACACGGAACGCAACAGAAAGAGCGTCAAAGAGCTTGGGCCCCAAGCGGAGATCTTTTGGGGAGATATCACACAACCCCATTCGGTGCGGGAGGCTATGGAAGGAGTGGACGCAGTGGTTCACATGGCCGCCATCCTACCCCCTGTTGCCTACGAGAAACCTGAACTGGCCAGTAAGGTTAATGTGGGAGGTACCAAAATAGTCGTTGACCTGCTAAAAGAAAAAGGTGGCCATATCCCATTCGTGTTCACATCCTCGGTGGCAGTGTTTGGCCCCTCTCCCAACGCCACTGAACCTATCAGCCCGGAGAAGAATGTGCCGCATCCCAAAGGGCCATACGGTGAGACCAAACTTCAAGCCGAAAACCTTATCAAAGAAGCAGGGATTAACTATGTGATCTTGCGCCTGACGGCTACTATGTACCTCGCTTTTGGGACAAGCGACCTCAAGCGCTTGTATAGTGTCTCGCTTGACAATCGCATCGAGTTCTGTCATCCAGATGACACCGCTGTGGCGATACGTAACGCCATCAATAATTTTGACGCCGTAAAAGATCAGACGCTGGTGATTAGCGGAGGGCCTGGTCAGCAAATGCTGTACAAGGACATGATTCGTCGCATCCTGCGAATTATGGGGTTGCCAGTGCCGCCAACCCACAAATTCACCAAGGAGCCATATTATCTGGACTGGTATGACACCAGCAAGTCTGAAAAACTCCTTTGCTTCCAGCGAACCACGTTTGCTGACTACCTTAAGGACTATTCCCGAGGGCTAACCAAGCAGTACTCCGCACTGTTCCTGCCTTTCATGCTCTACTTTGTAGGACCTCTTTTTGGCAAGATTATTGTTCATTTCATTTAAACCATAGCACTGCTTCTAGATTGCAACACTAGCGCACATAGCGTAATTCCAAATGAAATCGCCTATATAGTCAGCAAATCAACTAAGTCGCATTTGTAAGTCGATCGAAACCTCGTAGCAGATTACTAAAGAGAGGATGCCATATATAATGGCATCCTCTCTCATAGCATTGCCCTTCTTAAGTGACGGCTTAGCGCCTCATTTTAGAATAACAGTCGCTGCAGTACACTGGTCGCCCTTGTCGGGGCTCGAAAGGTACCTGACACTGAGCGCCACAAGATGCACACACAGCGTCATACATCTGCCTCGGTCGACCATAGCCGTAGCCACCACGTTGCTGTTTCCTGGCTTCTCGGCATTGAAGACACCGCTTGGGCTCATTAGTGAAGCCCCTGCTGGCGAATAGCTCCTGCTCGTCCGCACTAAAGACGAATTCCGCACCGCACTCTACACAAGTTAGAGTCTTATCCTCGTAGTCCATGGATAACCTCCTTTCTAAAGCACTCGGTTGCCGTTTGGTCATCCATGGCCCAGGGAATTCGTGAGGAATCGCTCGGGGTGGGATTTGCAAACCTTCAACCAGAGGAATAGTCTACCATAGAATTGTATGCATGTCAAGCCAGCGTACTCGTTCAGGTGACCGGTATCACCTCACCCTCCCCACTTTCCTTGTTATTTTGACATGAACTCCTTCCTTGTCATTCTGAGTGCAGCAAAGAATCCCATGGCGCTCAGGACAGGCTCCGGCGAAGAATCTCGGTTTGGTAGAGACCCTTATGCATGCCCAGTGAAACAGTAGTGGCGGGTTTTAAACCCGCCCCTACAAAATGACATCCGCCCAATTAATTGGGCAACTACACTTATCAACTCATACAATTGCCGTAGTTGCCTGATTTATCCGAAACATTGGCAAACAGGGTAGCCTAGAGCATCTGCTCTAGGCTTGGTTGGAGCATATGCTCCAACCTACCCCATTGTTTTAGATGTCCACCTCTGGTGGCCATTCTGGCAGGTCCTTAAGTTCAGGGTGTTCCTTCCACCCAGGTATACCGGCAATTCTCTTAGCAATGGCTTTATACCTTGGCCAATCAGCAGAAGCGTAAAGAGCCATCCTTTGTGCTGCTAGAGAGCCTTCAGCATGAATAACGGTAGCGTCATGGCTATCACCGGTCAGATCCTTTACCAGCCTTATAGCGCGAAGCCGATGTTCAGTTGGTACGCCACCCTTGGCGGCAAGATATTTGTCAATAAAAGGCTTTTCTTCAGGGTTCATCCAATCTTTGTAGCCAAAGACGGTTGTTGTGACTCCACCCGTGATATCGGCAAGAAGCTTGGAAGCCTCGTGCTGACCATTGGCAAACATGAACTTGGCTATATTGGTATACATCAGGTTGGGAGCAGCCAAGCCAATATCTTCATACATGTCAGGGTGCTCACAAGCTGCCTTGGCCATGGTATCGTTTATCTGGCAATGCATGGCAAGCCATGCCAATTTCTCCTGGATATGAGGATACTTATCCAGACCATTGTATTCAGCCATCAGCGCCGCCGCGCCGGCAGTTTGCTCCAGTGATATCACTTTGTGAGTAGTGCCAAAGAGACGGTGGAAAACGCCAAAGGTCCAGGCAATATCTCTGGAAAACTGCCATTCGCCACACATAAACACCCTGTTCCAGGGGACAAAAACATCATCAAATACAATCATGCACTCACTAATCCCCGCAGAACGTCCGGTGAGAGGCCAATTCCACTGGGCTTCCTCACCCGTTTCCGTAAAATGCGGTGGAGTGGTTATTAATGTGATGCCTTTAGCATTTATGGGAGTGGCAAAGACTAGTGCATAGTCCTTGTCTTCTTCACGGTGAGCCCGACATGGCGAAATGATCAGTTCGTTGGCATCGGGGGTAGCGCTTATGTGCGTCTTGGCTCCTCGCACTACTATGCCGTCTTTTTGCCTATCAACAACCCTGACATAGAAATCCTGATGCTGTTCCTGCGCTGAGGGTCGAAGGCCCCTGTTGCCCTTAACATCGGTAATGGCTCCGGTGATAGCCGGGTCCGCTTTTTTCAGGTGCTGGCGATAATCCTCAACAGCATCCATATAATGCGTGCCTAATTCCCGATCCATTCTTGTAGCGACAACACCTGCGGCAGCCAGGGCATCAGGACCCATACCACTAATGCCTGCTCCTACCCGGAGAGCGGTTATATAAACATCCCTTCGTCTTATAAGGTCTTCAGCGGTTTTGGGCTGATTCCACAGGAACATGACTCTTTCCCCGTCCTCCTCCATGGTAATCAGGTCTCGATATTGAGGATCATTAGCAAGAACATAACCCATGGCTCTACGCTGGATGGCTCCCTTCATAAGGGGATGCTTCGTTATGTCGGGTATCTTCTCCCCCATAAGATAAATCACTCTTCCGTCATTCAAGCTTTCTATATACTGCTGTGGTGTCCTAATCATGACAACCTCCTTTAATTAGATTTCAACTCCGCTACCTGCTCCATGACTTTTATACTATACAACCTTCTTCACCTCCAACAAGTTAAATTCTACTAATGCTTAATACGAAAGACTGCATAACATAGAATATATATTCCCTCTTTCATGTCAAGTGAAAACGAAAGCGCAAGTGCCTACTCTGCACCCGCCAATGAGCCAAAACTCAGGCAAATAGCCATCGCTTCTTCTATCAGTCTCGTTACTATTTGTTCAGCACTCTCGATTTCTGTGATCATCCCGCCAACCTGCCCTGCTGTCACGCTTACATCCGATCTGCTCCTGCGTTTCCTCTTAATCTGACTGGCCAGGTCTTCAAGCTCTTGGGCTGTTGCACCTTCTCTCTGTCTACGAAACCACTGCTCCAACTCAGGGCTTTTGAGCACTCGAACATTTCTACCGGTGAAAATCGGCGTAGGGACTGTGTCTTCTTCTGAAGCTTCAAGTATCTTCTGTTTTTGTTCAAAGCTAGCCCCACTCTCATGGGTAGCTAAGAAACGAGTTCCCATTTGGACCCCACAGGCTCCTAGCGCCAAAGCAGCAACAAAGCCACGAGCATCGCCTATCCCCCCTGCGGCAACCACTGGGATCTTCACCGCGCTAACCACCTGAGGAATTAAAGGCAAGCTACAAACTGTCCCCACATGCCCCCCAGCCTCCATGCCAGACGCTATAACTGCGTCAGCTCCTTCCTTTTCCATTCGTACAGCGTGCCTTACGGCGGCCACCACCGGCAGAACGGTAATACCACGTCCCTTCAGCAAGGATACGATGGGCTTCTTGGGATCTCCACGTCCTGTGGTAACTATGGTAACTCCCTCTTCAACAGCCACCTTTGCCACGCGGCTGACAAAGGCTGGCTTAGCAGCATAGATGTTGAGGCCGAAAGGTTTGTCGGTGAGAGCCCGGGTTTGACTTATCTCCTCTCGCAATTGCCCAGTAGTCAAACCGAAAGACGCTAAAACCCCCAAAGCTCCTGCATTGGAGACGGCTGCTGCCAAGAGATGCCCGCCACTAACACCACCTAAGGCACCCTGAATAACAGGGTATTTGATTCCAAGCAGGTCACAAAGCTTCGTGTGAAACATACTATATATAATGCAATAGGAAGCTAGTCTTCAGAGCGCTCATACTGCCATCTCCCACATCCCCAGGCACCCTTCATCCAGCACCTGAATGTGAACATCAAAAGCCTACTACCCTGCTTATGAACTGTCAATGGGAGGGGGTCGATTGCGAGTTTCAAAAAGGATGAAGATGTTATATTATTGGAAGTTAAGATACTAGCTTAATGGCTAGTTGTGTAGATGGGAAGGTTGTTCATCGGAGTTTATTTTAGTCAGCTAGGGGGAATAGAATGGCTATCGCTATTCTATATCGAGAAGAACTAAAAGAGTATGATTTTGGTCCAGCTCATCCGTTTCGAGGAGATCGGTATGAAGCATTTATTCACCTGCTAAAGGACAGTTTGACTGAGGACGATATCTATAGGATTATCGAATCAGATTGGGCCACTGCGAAAGACCTGCTGCGAATATGCGATAGTGATTACATAGATTTCACCACTGAGTTCTACAAAGCAGCCAATCTAGGACTGGACTATGGTGGGCCATTTAGTCAATTCCACTCCGACGATAATGCACCGGGCGGCATAACAGGGAAGGTAGAGGAGGCAGCCAGGCTGGTCATCGGGCAGGCTGAACTAGCTTGCGATCTGGTTGAGCGCGGTGAATTCAAAAAGGTAGTGTCCATCGGCGGAGGGCTACATCATGCCCAGAAAGACTATGGGGAAGGCTTTTGTCTCTATAACGATGTTGCCTTTTGCGCTACATATTTGATGGAAAGCTACGGTTTGGAAAGGATTTTAATTTTGGACACCGATGCCCATGCCGGAAATGGAACCAGCGCCTATTTCTACCAGACCTCAAAGGTACTGTTTATCGACTTGCACCAGGATCCCTTAACGCTATATCCCGGTACTGGGTTTGCCCATCAAATCGGCGAAGGAGACGGAAAAGGTTTCACAATAAATGTGCCTCTCCCGGTTTTTGCCGGCTATGACTCCTATAAACTGGTCTTCGACGAGATAGTCCAGCCGGTAGTTAACGAGTTTGGGCCTCAGATTATCATTAGGAACGGGGGCTCCGACCCCTATTTTGACGATGGATTGACTAGCCTGGGTCTAACCGTAGTCGGGTTCCGGATGATAGGAGAGATAGTCGCTCAGTTGTCTGCCCAGCTCTGCCAGGGTAGGGTTATCGATTTAATCGCCTCTGGGTATAACAAGCGAGCCTTACCTTACGCCTGGCTAGCATTGATTTGTGGATTGGCTGGCATACAAATCTCTATCGCTGACCCTGAGCCGATTCCTCAAAGATTCACCAAAGATCCTTCATTCGAGGATACCAGGACAGTAGTAGGGGAGGTTAAGGGGAACCTAAAAGATTTCTGGCGCTGTTTCAGCACGGCTCAATCGCTTTAGGGCATCCATCTTTTCCCTGCTATCCAATCTCGACCTTCGTACTGCATTCCCGGGAAAAGCAATCCTTCCATCGTATGTATCACGATCGGTGGCGAACGGATGCCCATCTTTGCCGCCTTGAAGCGGTAGATTTGCAATGCATTTCTTAGGTGAGCGGTTTTTCTCCCTCATTATCGCACTATGAGATATGCTATTTAATGAATACACCTTGACTTGCGTCCCTACCTATTGTTGATTAAAATATTATCAGCACCATGAAAGTCGAAGCAACAATGACAAGCGACAATGCCAAGGTAGAGCGAGGTGTAGGATAGTGGAAACCGGGGATGAAAGAATACGATATGCCATTGAACACACAGCGGTGTTGAGATTCCCCAGGCAATCTCTGGCTACATTCGGCACTACCAATGTGAACTACTACTTATTAACCAAACCGGTGTATGCCGAGATGGTAGATAAAGAAGAGACTGTCATAAGGGAGGGGAGAGTCAGTGCAGAAAGACCGAAGATAATAACACCTTCTTATCTTACCAGACTTGAGGGTTTTGGCGAAAATGCCAGGAGATACCTTGAAGTTGTAGTGAGAGAGTATGGGCCTCATGCTCCTGGGCTTCTCTATAGCTATAAAAATGAGCCGAAAGGGCTCTCAACTGTATCCGACGGATTGGGCGTAGTAGTCGGAAGATTAAATGAGAGAATAGACAAGGAAGAAAATAGGCTGGCAGCGATTATACAAGGCATTGATGAACTGTGGGACGTATCGCTACTCAAGTTCATAAAGGAGTTAACAGAGGGGTCACTTAGAAGCAACCTTGCCGAATTAGGTAGTAGAGGCCTCCTCGACATAGACTACGCCGGTGTTCCAAGAGATGCAAGATATCGAATTGAGCTACTTTTTCAGCAGGTCGCAAGCGGTGAACGAGACCCATCGGAACTGAAGAGAGAGCTTGATAGATGGGAGCTGTTCCCTGAATACGAGGACCGATTCCTCGGCCTATTTAGCAAATAGGCACATCCCTTCACCGCCGCGGTGGCGCAAATCTGCTGATTACAGTATCGCCCCTTCTTCCTTCATCGCGATGATGTCATCCCAGGTGTACCCCAAGTCGAGAAGTATCTCTTCGGTATGCTGGCCCAACTCGGGCGCCTGCTCTCGCACCATGCCCGGCGTCTCGCTCAGGTCGAGATTGACCCCAACCACCTTGGCCTCGCCGACGCCCGGATAGTCGATGGTCACCAGATAGTCATTCTCTATCACCTGCGGGTCGGAGGCCAGCTCGGTGAAAAGCTGCACTGGCGCCCACGGGAACTGCCACGGCTCCAGGCACTCGATCCACTCTCTCTGTGTTTTGGTGAGGAACAACTCGTCAAGGATGGACACCAGAGCATCGCTGTTCTCCCGCCTTGCTTCGTAGGCCCCGAAGCGGGGGTCCTCCTTCAGGTACTCTATCCCCACGGCTTCGCAGAACTGTGCCCAGCTCGCGTCGTCGTGCATAACCGCAATCTGGATGAACCTGTTGTCCTTGGTCTCATAGATGTTGTACAGGGAGCCCTCTTGCACGTGTGACTTGCCATACATGTCCTGATTGGCGTATAGAGAGGCATCGACACTACAGGCCGCCATCTTCATGAAGGCGCCAAGAAGTGAGGTGTGCACCAGTTGCCCCCTGCCGCTTCTCTCGCGGTGATAAAGGGCGAGCATAACTCCGTAAACTAGGTATGTCGCTGCTATGTAATCACCCAGTGCTGGCGGCCACACCGCGGGGCGAACCCCGCGCTCGACGAAGCTCGTTAGCATCCCGGACCCCGCAACTCCGGTCACCTCGAAGCCGCCACGATTACGGCCCGGCCCCTTCAGCCCCCACCCGGTGCCCAAGGCATATATGAGCCTGGGATTCATGTGGGACAGCGTATCGTAGTCCACTCCCAAGCGCTCAAGACCCCCCATCCGCAGGTTTGTTACGAAGATATCTGCATCCCCCACCAGCTTGTACATCACCTGCCTTGCACTCTCGAAGTGCAGGTCGAGCGTCATGCTCTTCTTTCCACGCTGGATCTGGTCGAAGTACGAATTGAATCCGTTTGACGGCACGCCGCGCAGGATATCCACCCCTCGCAAAGGGTCACCGCCGCGGGGAGTCTCAATCTTAATCACCTCCGCCCCCATCTCGGCAAGGTATTCTGAGGTTCGCGGGCCGAATGCCTGTATGGTGAAATCAACGACCCGTATGCCCTCCAGTGGTGCACTCATCTATGCCTTCTCCTCTCCATGGTATGCCAGCTCTCAGAGTACTGCACCCTTCTCCTTCATCACAATTATGTCATCCCATGTATAGCCCAGTTCCAACAGAATCTCTTCCGTTTGTTGACCCAGTTCTGGAGCCTTGCCTCTTATCTGGCCTGGCGTCTTGCTTAGATCGATAGCAGTCCCCACTACTTTGACTTCACCAACCTCCGGATCATCCAAAGTAACAATATAATCATTTTCAATAATTTGTGGGTCCGAAGCTAGCTCGGTAAAGTACTTAACTGGCGCCCATGGAAACTGGTATTTCTCGAGGCGCTCGATCCATTCGCTCTGGATTTTAGTGAGAAATACTTCGTCCAATATAGTAATAAGAGCCACATTATTTTCACGTCTGGCCTCTGGAGAGTTGAATCTGGGGTCATCATTTAAGTGCTCAAGGCCCATTGCTTGACAGAATTCAACCCAACTGCGGTAGTCCTGAACCACTGCCAATTGTATCCACCTCTTGTCCTTAGTCTGGTACATACTATACAGAGCGCCATCACCTTCATGGGGCAATCCAAACATGTCCTTCCCCGCAGCAATGGAAGTATCAATAACAGCGGACATAACCTTCATACAAGTACCCAGAAGTGATACATGTACCATCTGACCTTCTCCGGTTCGTTCCCGGTGAAAAAGGGCGAGCATTATGCTATATGCCAGAAATGTTGCCGCCGTATAATCACCAAAAGCCGGCGGGCACAGCGGTGGGCGGGAGCCAGGCTCAACAAAACCCGACACTAATGCAGATCTGGCAAAACCGGTAGCCTCAAAAGCACCCCGGTTCCGTGCTGGGCCCTTCAGGCCCCACCCAGTGCCAATAGCATAGATTAGCCTGGGATTGACTCTGGATAGAGTCTCATAATCCATTCCCAGCCTTTCCAATCCACCCATCCTCAGGTTCGTTACAAAAACGTCTGACTTCTCAATGAGTTTGTATGCTACCTCGCGTGCTTTCTCATGATGTAAATCCATGGCAATGCTTTTCTTCCCCCGATTGGTTTGCTCAAAATAAGCCTTAAACTTGCCAATTGGCACTTCCCTCATGTTATCTATCCAGCGAATAGGCTCACCGCTTTGGGGATTCTCTATCTTGGTCACCTCAGCTCCCATTTCAGCGAGATAGGCAGCAGTCTGAGGGCCAAAAGCATATTGGGTCAAATCCAGAACCTTGATTCCTTCTAGAGGCATGCTCATCTATGTTTCCTTCTCCTTTCCGTCACTATGTTATTTGGCTAGAATCGTTATCCGCCATTTAATATTCCAATTCTTAACGCGAAGCTGTCCATTCCTACCTTCTACGCAAACGTGAGTTTTTTGAACCTTTTGCCCCTAAGAGCCAATCTGCAGGTTTATATAGAATCACCTATCTTTGTTCCGCGAACTTTGCCAGAATGGTTTGGGGAGAAACCAAAGCAAGAACTGCCACGAATCAGCGGGACAGGCAGGTACAATTTCACAGATGCTTGTTTTGTGTTTACTTTATTCAGCTTCTCAGATCGTCCAAAGGTGCTACTCTAAATGCCGTGCTTCCAATTTATTAATAGGGAGAACGCTCGTTATCATAATACTTATTCACGAATGCAATATATTCATCAAGCAAGGTTGCCGCTTTACCGTTGTCGCCATTATGTATAGCCTTAATTGCGCTTTCCAATATTCCAATTTCCATATCAATCAGCGAGGATATATTGCAAAGATTGCCAACGCAGGAACCCATATCGCTTCGCCACATATGCGATTGCTTTATGTCTACTAGCTTTTTTATATCGGCAAGACACTCCTCTTTTGTTTGAGGGTTAGCCAGTTTTTCTTTGGTAGCAGCCATGGATGCTTCGACATCCCCCTTATCCATCATCAACATTTCGCTTCTCTCTCCTGCTATTGAAGTTAAAAATTATTCAACACCCTTTTAACATTATAAGGCTAACTAACGCAATTGCCAAGGGGCTTGAGGCACGCAATCAGCTCGCGAGCTTAAGATAGCAAACAAAAAGGCTCTTGACTTGCACTCCCATTAGATGTATAATTAGAACAAATGTTCTTACTGCCTCGATCTTCTTTCCATGAGCAGAATCATTTTAGAGAAGGTATTACTCTATCGAAAGGACGGAATGGTTCCCCAGGCCTTCATCTGGCGGGGCCGAGTCTACCGCATCACCAGCGTCATAAACTGGTGGCGAGAGCCCGGAGCCTGGTGGGAGGGGGAACCAGTACGCTCTTTTCTCCGGGTCACTGCTAAGAGGGAGACCGAAGGCGTATGCGACCTGTGCAGGGTGGGACAAGATTGGCTGCTGTACCGAATTTACGACTGAAGGAGTTCATTCACCTCCATGTCCATTCCCCATACAGCTTTCTCGACGGCGTATCCCCTATCGAGCGCCTTCTACAGAAAGCAAAGCATTTCGGCATGCCTGCTATGGCCCTAACCGACCATAATAGCCTGACCGGAGCCATTCGCTTCTACGATAGGGCAAGGGAAATGGGCATCAAGCCTATTATCGGCGCTGAGGTCGATGTCGAAGGTGGTTATCACCTGACCATTCTAGCCCAGGGTATCGAGGGGTATGCCAACCTGTGCCATCTTCTTTCCGAAGCCCACCTGGCCAAGCTCGATCCCCACCCGGCGGCTACCAAGGAGATGCTGGCCAGGCATTCCAGTGGTCTCACAGTCCTCTCCGGTTGCAACAAAGGCGAGATTCCTAGCCTGGTCGCCAGGGGCCTCCCGGAAAAAGCGAAGGAAGCTGCAGCATTTTACCAGAGCATCTACCCGGACCGCTTCTACATCGAGCTTGTCTACCACCCCAACAGGGATGGCAGGCGCTCCATATATCGACTGCTGGA
>Ga0307431_1000355_pt1 | contig 32656 bp, 29 predicted proteins | sample SalMarWE160170MG_FD_202155 | JGI IMG/M metagenome (GOLD analysis project Ga0307431, IMG submission 202155) | Salt marsh sediment microbial communities from the Plum Island Ecosystem LTER, Massachusetts, United States - WE1603-170 | ecosystem: Environmental > Aquatic > Marine > Intertidal zone >...
CCAAGTTTGAGGGTATGGACTTTGACGAATTAATCAAAGAGCTGGAGAAGAGGCTAAAAGAGCAGACCGGGCAGCACGACGGGGGCGGCCACTGGATAGGGCGGGGAGGTACCTCTCCCTTCGGCCACTCCGGCTACCACCCGGCCGGAATCAGAATCGGGGGGCAGCCGGGGGGACGGCACGCCGTCCAGATTGCCCAGGAGCGGAGATTTAAGAACTACCGCAGCGATTTAACGCTGGACGTGCGCCAGATTGGGGTGGCCCTGACCAAGCTGCGCCAGCTGCGCCGCACCGGCCTTGAGGACGAATTAGACCTGGAGGGGACCATCAAGGCCACCGCCAAGAACGCCGGCGACCTTGATTTCATCTGGCAGCGCAGCCGCAAGAACACGGTTAAGCTGCTACTGCTGATGGATGTGGGCGGCTCCATGGAGCCCTACGCCAAGCTCTGCAGCCGGCTCTTCTCGGCGGCCCACTCAAGCTCCCACTTCCGCGACTTTCAGTACTACTACTTCCACAACTGCATCTATGATTATCTCTACCGGGACATCGAGCGGGAGGACGCAGTGAGCACCGTCCACCTGCTGAACACGCTGGAGTCTGACTACAAGCTGCTGCTGGTGGGCGACGCCCGCATGGGGCCCTGGGAGCTGACCGAGCGCTACGGGGCAATCAACTACTACGAGCGTAACGAGATACCGGGGATACTCTGGCTTAAGAGAATCGCCGACCACTTCAGCCACTGCGTCTGGCTTAACCCCGATGACCGGCGCTTCTGGATTCACGCCACGGTGCAGATGATAGGCAAGCTCTTCCCCATGTACTCGCTAACGCTGGGGGGGCTGGAAGAGGCCGTGGGCAAGCTGGTGGTGAAGAAGTAGCCGTTTTATTCTGCGGCCAGCTTCTGGCCAGCGCTAAAAGCCTGCTTTAAGGCATCGGGGTTTTTCTTTATCGCCCCTTTTTCGTCAACGCCGGGGAAGAGCAAATCTCCAGCATATTCAATATCCAGTACTTTAAAGAGGGCTTTGACTATTGCCAGCGACGGCTCGAAGAGGTTGGCCAGCTTCATACCGCCCACGGCGATAAATAATCCCTTCCTCGGACGCCTATCGCCCAATGGGGGCTGCTTTAGAATATACTTCCTGGCCCAGAGCGCCTGGCAGCGGTCAATCATGGCCTTGGCCTGGGCGCTTACCCCCATAAACTGCACCGGCGAAGCCAGAACGATTCTGTCCGCCTTCTCCAGCTCTTCATAGACCATCTGCATATCGTCCTTGATGCGGCAGACGCCCGCCTCGAAACAGGCGTCACAGTGCTGGCAGGGAGTAATATCCAGGTCATTGAGCACGATGGTCTTGACCTCGGCGCCTTCAGCGGCGGCGCCCTTGAGCACCTTGGCCAGCAAAAGGTCAGTGTTGCCGCCGCGGCGGGGGCTGCCGGCAATACCCAGAACTCTCACTTTAAGCCTCCTTCAATGTAGCCCAGGAGCTCCTTTTCCCTGGCTTTCATCCGGCGCTCCAAAGTGGGTTTATCGTGGTCATAGCCCAGCAGGTGGAGCAGGCCGTGAATGATAAGAATGGCCAGTTCCTTCTTTACCGGGTGGCGGTGCTCCGCCGCCTGAATCACCGCCTGGGGGTAGGCGATAATCACCTCGCCCAGGTGGAGAAGGCCATCCGGGGGGTGGATAAAGGGGGACTGGCCGACTGCCTCCTCCCGGGCGGAGAAGGCCAATACATCGGTCGGCTCATCCTCGCCCAGATAGTCCCGGTTTAATTCTTTGACCCGCTCCTGAGTGGCGATAAGCAGACTAACCTCCGCCTCAGCCCCCGCCCCCTGCGCCTCTAGAACCTGTTTGGCAATGCCCTCCAGCCAGCGCGGGGCGGGACAGCCGTCAAAGCCCTGGTCAATTGAGATGTTAATTTCCATCTAAGTCAATCATAGCATAAGGGCTTGGGGGGTCAAGCCCCAGAGGGTGGGGGGGAGACTTCCCCAACGGGGGTATGATGTAGTAAAATCATAAAGCCTACTATTTCCTCAAACTTGGGGAGGGGTCGCATAGTGGCCTAGTGCGGGCGCCTGCTAAGCGCTTACCCTGGGAAACTGGGGTCGAGGGTTCGAATCCCTCCCCCTCCGCCACACCAGCACAGTATGTCTATTAAATCAACAGAGAACCATGACTAAATACCATATCTGGACCATCGGCTGCCAGATGAACAAAGCCGAATCAGAAAGGCTGGGCAGCTACTTCGAGGAGCTGGGCTACGAGATTAGCGACAGCGCCGCCGAGGCCGACTTAATCGTGCTCAACAGCTGCGTGGTGCGCCAGCACGCCGAAGACCGCGTGGTCAACAAGCTCCACGCCCTTAAAAGCCTAAAGCAATCCAAGCCGAACCTGACGCTGGCCGTCACCGGCTGCCTGGTCAACGCCGATACAGCCAGGCTCAAAGAGCAATTCCCCCAGGTGGACCACTTCTTTAAGCCGGGGGAGCGCCCTGAATGGTTAGAAGGGGAGGGGTGGAAGCAGGCACTACCCCGGAACCCCACTCCCTGCACCTATGTTCCCATCATCCAGGGGTGCAACAACTTCTGCGCCTACTGCATCGTGCCCTACCGCCGGGGGAGAGAAAAGAGCCGGCCGATACCAGAGATAGTCAGCGAGGTTAGGGACTTGGTGGGGCGGGGAACCAGAGAGGTCACCCTGCTGGGGCAGAACGTGGACTCCTACGGGCACGACCTGCCCGACAAGCCCGATTTAGCCGATTTACTCGGCGAGCTTAACCCGATAGAGGGGCTGCTGCGAATACGCTTTCTGACCAACCACCCCAAAGACATGAGCCCGCGGCTCATCGAGGCTATAGCCAAGCTGGACAAGGTCTGCGAGCAGCTGAACCTGGCGGTGCAGGCGGGCAGCAACCAAATCCTAAAGGCGATGAAACGGGGCTACACCATAGAGCGGTACCGCCGGCTTATCGCCGAGATAAGAAACAGGATACCGGAGATAGCCCTGAGCACCGATGTCATCGTCGGGTTCCCTTCGGAAACAGAAGAGCAGTTCCGGCAGACAGCCGATTTGCTCAAGGAGCTAAAGTTCGACGCCGTACATGTGGCCGCCTACTCACCGAGGCCGGGGACTTACGCCGCTGAGAAGCTGGAAGACGATGTGCCACCGCTTGAAAAAAAGCGGCGGTTAGGCGAGGTGGAGAGATTGCAGGAGAGAATCGCCACCGAGATAAACGCACAGCTTGAGGATAAAGTGGTTGAAGTGCTGGTAGAGGGTAAAGCCAGGGACAGGTGGCAAAGTCGGGCCAGAAGTGGTAAACTGGTATTCTTCAATGATAAAACCGACCGCCGGGGGCAACTGGTCAATATCAGGATAGAGAAAACCAGCCCCTGGTCACTGCGGGGTAAAGTTGAAAGTTAGCCTTATAGGAGGGGAAATGAACAAGACTAGAGTATTGACGCTGGCCTTAATAGCGGTACTGCTTATCACCACCCTGGTATTCGCCGGGGGTTGCCCGATGCCCGCCGAGGGAGAGGAAGGCGGCGGCTTTGACTGGACGATAATTGTCTTCCTGGTACTCATCTTTGCTGTCTTCTACTTCCTGCTAATTCGTCCCCAGCGCAAACGGCAGAAGCAACAGCAGCAGTTGATGGAGGAGCTGAAGCGGGGGGATAAGATAATCACCTCCGGCGGCATCTACGGGGTGATTGACAGCGTCAGCGAGGACAGCGTCATCATCAAAGTGGAATCAGGCACCACCATGAAGGTGGCTAAAAGCAGCGTCGCCCTCAAGCGGGACCAGCAGTAGACTAGGCCTTATCTTTACTATCCAGCATTATGGTCACCGGGCCGTCATTGTGAATTTCCAGCTGCATATACTGCTGGAAGCGCCCGGTGGCTACTCTAAGCCCACTGGCTTTGACCGCCTCAACGAACTGGCGGAATAATTCTTCGGCCTGGAGCGGCGGGGCAGCCCCGGTAAAGCTGGGGCGGCGCCCCTTGCGGGTATCGGCCAGCAGGGTGAACTGGCTCACCAGCAATAGCTCCCCCCTGATATCTAAAGCCGAGAGGTTGAACTTCTCTTCCTTATCGGCAAAGATGCGCAGGTTGACTATCTTCCGGGCCAGATACTGAATGTCTTTATCGCTATCGCCGCCGGCCACGCCGACCAGAACCACCAGCCCCAGGCCGATGCTGCCCACCACCTCCCCCTCAACGCTAACCGAGGCACCGGTGACTCTTTGCAGTAGCGCTTTCATTTCTTCTTCTCTTTTTTCTTGCCCTTTTCCCCACCACTCTTGCCCATATCGGGGGCTTTTTTGCGGCTGTCGGTGATATAAAAACCACTCCCCTTGAAGATAACCGGAGCGGAGTGGATAACGCGGCGCGGTTTGGCTCCGCACTTAGGGCATTTTTCTACCGGCTTATCGTGGAAGCCCTGCTTCTTTTCAAAGCGGTGATGGCACGACTGGCACTCATATTCATAAACAGGCATTAAGCAACCTCTTGAGTTATTCCTCGGTTATTTTACCGTAACCACCCGTCTTAAGGCAAAAAAGACTCGAGGACGTCGGGGCCGGTGGTGGAGAAAAGCCCGGCCGCCGCCTCCATAGCCTCGGCCACCACGAACAGCGAGCCGGCCACGCAGACCAGGTCTTTCTCCCCGGCCAGGGACAGCGCTAGCGACAGCGCCGAGGGGACGTCTGCGGTTAGCTGGACCTTTATGCCGTGGCGGGCGAAAGCGGCCACCAGCAGCTCCGGCGGCAGCGCCCGCGGGTGGCGGGAGCGGGTGGCAATAACCTGGTCAAAGAGGGGAGCCAGCTCGGCGACCAGGCTGGCGATATCCTTGTCCTGCGACGTGCCCATAACCAGGATGGCCCGCTCAAAGTCCAGGTACTGTTTAATAGACTGCGTCAGGCTCCGGGCGGCGCCGATATTATGGCCGCCGTCAACTACCAGCAGGGGACGGCGGCGCAGAATCTGGAACCTCCCCGGCCAGCTGACCTGCTCCAAGCCTTTGGCCACGCTTTCTCTGGGAATGTCAAAGCCTTTATCGGCCAGAACCTCCAGGGCGGCTACCGCTGTGGCGGCATTGACCAGCTGGTGGTCGCCGAGGATGGGTAAAAACAGCTCGTAGTTAATTCGGCCCTGCACCCGCAGCCGCTGGCCGTCCAGGGCAAAACTTAAGCCCCGCCAGGTGACATCCTTGCCCACGGTGATTAGCCCGGCCCGGCGCTGGCGGCAGACGTCTTTGATTACCCCGGCCACTTCGGGGGGCTGGGGGGCGGATATCACAATGCTATCCGGTTTAATAACGCCGCACTTTTCGGCGGTAATCTCCCTGAGGGTGCTGCCCAGCACATCGGTGTGGTCAAAGCTGATGGGGGTGATAACCGAGACCAGGGGGGTGATGACGCTGGTGGCGTCGAACTTGCCGCCCAGCCCCACCTCCAGCACCTGAAATTTTACCCCTTTCTGGCCGAAGTAACTAAAGGCCAGCGCGGTGAGGAATTCAAAGGTGGTCAGCTTACCATATGTAGCCTTCTCGTTGACCGCCTCCACCCGGGGCATAAGCTCGGTCACCAGCCGGGCCATTTCGTCTTCTGAGATAAGCTCGCCGTCAACCCGGATTCGCTCCCGCCAGGTGTGGAAGTGGGGGGAGGTGTAAAGCCCGGTCTTATAACCGGCGGCGGCCAGCGCCGCCGCTATCATAACGGCCACGCTTCCCTTGCCGTTGGTGCCGGTGATATGGATAGAGCCGGCTTTGCGGTGGGGGTTGCCTAGAAGAGACAGTAATTCATCGACACGCCTGAGGTCGTAGAAGGCGGGGTCGTGGGGCATGCCTATCTTTTCGTAGTCGGTGTAGCTGTTGATGTAGTCTATGGCCTGCTGGTAGTTCACGGTTGGCTAATTATAGCACCGCTACTAGCCAGTCACAATTGGGATAAAAGGCCTATTCAAACTCCCCTTTAGACTGAGCGGTAAGTACGGTAGAGGCTATCCCCAGCGGCAGGAAGGTCAAGATAGCCGCGATTGAGCCGGCCAGTGCCCAGCCCCAACGCTTCCGCTGCATGTCGAATATGCCGCCTACCAGAGCCAGTACGGCAATGAGCAGGGAAGGAATGCCCATAATCAGGATGATACCCGGTACGAACCCGGGGACTTCTCCCATTCCAGGAAAACTCATCACGCTGCTAAGAACGCCAAAACCAATTAAATAACCGAACGCCCCCAGTATCCCCAATGCCCCGGTAATGATGTTCAGAATCCCGGCAATTGTCGGCTTACCCGTCTTTTCCATCTTCGCCTCCTCGTATGATAATTGCTGGAGTCTAACATAGATAAGAGCCGAAGGCAATAACCCACTTGACGCCTATATTTAGTGGCTGGTATCATCAACACAGGGGGTGAGAGGTGAACTTTGACGAAAAGCTGAACTTAAGTACCGACAAGAACAACAGCCTGCTCTGCATCGGGCTTGACCCCGACCCGGAGCAGATGCCGCCTAAAGTAGATGTCTTTAAATTTAATAAGTCTATCATCGATGCCACCTCGGAGCTGGTCTGCGCCTACAAGCTCAACTTCGCCTTCTACGAGGCCCTCGACGACGGTATCGATATCCTCAAGCGCACCATCAAGGCTATACCGGAGCATATCCCGGTTATCGGCGACGCCAAGCGGGGCGATATCGGCAACACCGCCCGGGCCTACGCCAAGGCCGTCTTTGTCACCCTGGGCTGTGACGCCGCCACCGTCAACCCCTACTTGGGCTTCGATTCGTTAGAGCCTTTTATCGGGTACTGGGATAAAGGGGTTTTTATCCTCTGCCGTACCTCCAACCCCGGCGCCGTCGATTTCCAGAACCTGAAATTCGAAACCAAGAAGGCGAAGCTATCCCTCTTCGAGATAGTTGCAATGAGGGCCGCCGTCTGGAATAAGCAGGGTAACATCGGGCTGGTGGTAGGGGCTACCTACCCCGAAGAGCTGAAGCTGATAAGGCAGAGCTACCCCGATATGCCACTGCTGATACCCGGCATCGGTGCCCAGGGGGGCGACCTGGCTTCCTCCGTCCGCTACGGCGTCAACGCCATGGGGCGCAAAGCTATCCTGACTTCGTCGCGGCAGGTTATCTACGCATCTCAAGATAAAGATTACGCCGAGGCGGCGCGGCGGGTGGCCGCCGACCTGCGGGAGAGAATTAACTACTACCGGGCTACCCCCACACTGGCTCCCTAAAGGCAGCCAGGCGAGTTAATTAATATTACGTGGGATAACCAGCTGGATGGCGCCTCCCCCTTACCTGCCACAGTAAGACCAGGCCGACCAGGATAACGGCACCAGCATTGGCTAACAGGTTGGGCGGTATCAGAGCAATTCCGGCTCCCAATAGCAGTATCCTCTGTAAAATACCCAGTCGTTTGAGCATCCACCCCTCAAGCGCCGACGCCAGGCAGAATACCATAATCGCCGCAGCGGCCAGAGCCCAGACTATCTCTACGGGGCTGCCGAACAGCAATAGAGCCGGCCGGTAAACAAAGACAACCGGAATAACAAAACCAACTATAGCTAAGCGGACAGCAGTAAGGCCAATAAGCCAAAAACCGGCGCCGGCAATGCCAGCAGCGACAAAGACACCTACCGCTATCGGCGGGGTTATGAAGGCCAAGTTAGCATAGTAGAGAGAAAAGAAATGGGCAACCAGTACCGGTAACCCCGCCTTAACCATAAGGGGGGCAACAATCAGCACTGTCATCAGATAGGCCGCCGTCGGTGGCACCCCGGTACCTAAAATGATACAGGCCAACCCCCCCAGCACCACCAGAAGTAACAGGGAGCTGCCCGCTGAGGTGCTGACCAGATGGCTGAAAGCGCTGCCTAACCCGGTTTGGAAGAAGGCGACTATTATTATCCCGCTCAGGGCACAGAGCGGTGCCACCCAGGCTAAATCCTGTACCGCTTCACCAAGGGCCGTAGCAATTCGCTTCAGTCCCATCCGGGTCTCTTTCTTGAGAGCTGCCGCCAATGGCACGGTTGGGATTGCCCAGATAACGGCCATCACCGGGTAATAGCCCACCAGCAACAGCACGATTAAAACTATGAGAGGTATAAGTAAATGCCCCCGTTCCTTCAATTGGCCCCATATCTGGTTAAAGGCTACCTTTTCTCCGCTCCCGGCCATGCCCAGGATTATGCTCTGGTAGTGCACCTGAAGAAGGAGACATAAATAGTAGAAAAAGGCCGGGATTACGGCCAATATCATTATCCTGACAAAGGGCGTCCCGGTCAGTTCGGCCATTATGAACACTATCCCGGTCATGATGGGGGGGACAATGCTGGCCCCGGTTGATGCCGCCGCCTCAATAGCTCCGGCATAGTGCGGTTTATAGCCTATCTTTTTCATCATGGGAATGGTAAAACTGCCGGTGATTACCATATTGGTGACCGGCCCCCCGGTAACACTGCCCACCAAAGCACTGCCGACCACAGCTACCTTGGCCGGCCCTCCCCTGGCCCCACCGGCTACCGATTGGCACATGGAAATAATCAGGTCTCCGAGCCCGGAATATTGCACTAATTTGCCGAAGATGAAAAACAAGGCAATAAAGGTAGCTGACATTCGCAGCGGTATGCCCCAAATGCCCTGCAGGCGTGCCCATACCGTGATGTCTAAAATCCCGGTAAGGCTAAGGCCGGGATGCCTCCATATACCGGGCAGATAAGGACCAAGGTACATGATTAGCAGAAAGCCAAATATGATAATCACAAACGGCAGGCCCACGGCCCTTCGGGCGGCCTCGAAGAGGAGTAGTAACAGCAAAATGGCTGCGGCTATCTCCACGCCGGAAAAGGGGGTAAGCACCATGGCGCGTTCCATTAATGTATCCAGGTTTAAAAAGAAATAAACGCCGACCGCCAAACATATAAAAACGAGGATAATATCGATAATCGGCAGTCTGGCTGACTCTTTTCTTGAATAAGAAAAGGCGAGGAAGGTTAATAACAAGACGGCAAACAGGTGCATGGCTGAGTGGAGGTCTACCGGAGGATTCCAGAACCCCAGAGCGATTATATGGTACAAAGCAACAGCGACAGCAAAGGCAAATATGAGCCGCTGGATAACACCAGACGGTAGCTTTCTTCTGGCCGCAGGCCGGAAGATGCCGCTTATTACGCTACTCATAAAGCTGCCTTGCCCATCGGCCTGTGCCCTTTATCGGCCACCCTGGTTCTATTCTATCCAGCCTATCTCCCGGTAGTACCTCAAGGCACCGGGGTGAAACGGTATCCCGGTTACCTGGCTTATGGCTGCCGACTCCGCTACGGCCTCCGGCGTTAGCTGGTCGGCAAAGTCAGCCTGGGCGGCAATCAGCAAGTCTTTTTGATTAAACACAGCCTTAACCACATAGTAGACTATATCTTCGGGCATGTCGGGCCTGACCGCCAGGTGCGATGTTGAAGCTACAGTGGAAACATCTTCGGCGAGGAAGGGGTAAGTCCCGGCCGGTATTGTTGTTTCATAGTAGCCCATTGTTTTAAGCATCTCTATCAGCCCCGGGTCATCTATTGGCAGCAGCTTAAGGTCAAAGGTTACCCCCAGATATACTGGACACGGCAGTTCTGCCCAGGAAAGACCGGTATCAATTCTCCCTGACTGCAGGGCTTCAGGTCCGGCCGGCGTCACCACCACCACGAATTCCTGCTTGGCTCCCCAGCTTTCGGCTTCGGCCATGGTTACCCCGTAATACCCTAAGATCTTGGCAAACAGCCCCCCGGAACCGCCCGGGCCGACGCCAACCGTGAACGGGTATCTCTGCTCCACCATATCCCCGATAGAGTTAAGCCCGGTTTTACCCAGGGCGAAGAAGTGAATATGCTGGGCGGCGGTGGGCACTACAAGATTATAGGCGCTTGCCTGCTCGTAGTCTATTTCCGGGTGCAACGGCGCCTGGACTTCAATCTCCAGCTGGCGCACATAAGGGGTAATGAAAAGGTCCCCCTCGCCGCTAAGACGTTTGCTTATCACCTGCGCCTCGCCCCCGGGGGCTATCGAGTGTACCGTCCAGTCCGGATACTCCAGCCTTATCGCTTCGGCAATAGAATCGGCCCTGAATTGGATAGTAGTCCCGGGTACGAATCCCAAAATGGTCAGCTCTACGTCTTGAGGTCTATCTCCCGATGGCACAGTCGGTGCCGATGCGGGGCAGGCCGTCAGCAGGATAGCCAGCGCCAGTACCATGCATACCGCCAGCAATGCAAATCGCCTAATATTCATCCTTTACTTCTCCTTTTTCCCATCGGTGTTTACCATATCAATGTGCAGCGGCAGCAGCTTGCCCGCCGCCGTAACAAACGGTCGCTGGCGTTTTACCCTCAGTATCTCCGCCTGGGACCACATCTCGGCCATCATCCGCTGTGTGTCCTTCCCTTTCCTCAGCTCGGATAGGACGGTTTTGATAAGCTCACCCTCGTCTATCGCTCCTACCTCTGGGCTAACTAACACGCTGAGTGAGGTATAACCCCGTTCATTTTCCCCCTCTACCATCTGATAATCAGCGGAGCTACCGCCAAATTTAGCCGGCAGCACCTCCTCGATAATCCTTAGCATATCGGTGCCGACAAAGGTCATGCCTTCACCGGTTAGCTTATCAAAACTCCGTATATTGTAGATATGGTCGGTAAGCCCCAGCTCCTCAAACTCACAGCCGCAGCGCCTGGTCTCCATCACCCCATAGTCGCCGCTTTCTACATTCAGTAATATCTTGGGTGTCTTGAAGAGCAGAGAGGTGAAGAAAAAGGCATCGACCGGCGCCGTGCCAAAGGGTACCTCTCGCCGTTGTTGAATTACGGCAGTTAAATCCTTGCAGTGGTGAACGTCATCAGGGGCTGCCGTCTGGCCGGCACAGCCAAAGCCAATCATGCCTACCTCTGCGGATGCGTATACGCTTACCACATTGGCCCCGGTCGCCCTGATTTCCCTGGCCTTTGCCGCCGTAAGGGGTTCGCCGCCTATTATAAAGGTGGCACCGGACAGTTTTAACTGCCTTTCCATGGCTACCTGGCTGACCCTGACTGCTGAGTTGGCAAAGGTCCACAGAACGCAGCCCTGCCCCCTATTCAGCACTTCTTCCAGGCAATCGGCCACTTTGTGGGCCTGCTCAAAGCTTACATATTCAGGTTTGGGAATAGCAGCCCCGAAAAGCCGGCTGGCGTAAACGGCGTAGTAGGTGGCCAACCGCTTTGCCAGGGCGGGCTTTATTGCCTTAGACTCCACAGGGGAAAACCACTTTACCGGCAGATTATTCATCCTGGCTAACAATAAGGTCACCACCAGCCCGGCACCCGAAGGTAATATCGGCATCCAGACTATAACCGGGCTCCCCCAAATACCATGGGCGGAAAAGGCAACTGCGGGTTGGTTTGCCTCATAAGCAAAGCGGTCGAGGTTCATCATTACACTCGCGCCGGTGCTGCGGCTGGCACCGGTGCTGGTCTCAAATTGCTTAACCAGGAAGGGGTTACCGAAGTCGCTTTCCTTGAAATTGAAAACCTTATCACCCCGGACAACTTCCTTTTTACCTTTGAATTCCTCGGCGTTTAAATAAACTCCCGCCTGATATATTTTGCTCAGGGCTGACTCAATGCCGCCGGAGCGCACCATTTTTTCAAAATCACCGTATTCACAACCGGCTAACTCAAGCAGCTTGAGGTAGGGGCTGGCTGCGTTATCGTAGATAGCCCTCTTCACCATCGCCAGCAGGTTCTGTTCTCTATTCTGCAGCCTCTGCCTGATGAGTTCACGGCTCTGCTCCAGAGTAACCGGTTCCTTGAGAAATCCCCTCAGCCCCCAGGCGAAGCGCCAGTAGGCTGCTACCTGACTGAATAAGGACATTCTACCTCCAGCTTATAATCAGAAGATTTTAACACATACCTCCGAGGCTACTCAAATCACGTGAATGGTATAATAAAAGTGTACGGTCCGCCGCATTACGCAGACCGGAAAAATACCGAGAATAGGCCAGAAGACGGAACGGGAATTAAAGCGCTCAAGTATACCTGACCTACCCAACTATCTATTACCCCGTTAAGCACGCCTAAAAAGCCATTTCGGCGCGTCTGGTGAGCTTCTACAACGCTCCGCCAGACCCGTAAGTTTGCCAAATTTAAGTCTAGTATTATTGCCAGACCTGTTGTAGTATATATAACAAGTTATTCTAAAGAAGGTGGCTGCCATGTGGGAATGGTTCATGATTCATGGGGTCTGGATACTGCTGTCGGTGGTGGCGGGGTTTGTCCTCTTCTTCCTTTTCCGCCGCTGGGCTTTCCGGCTGGGGAAAAAACTATTTCCGGAGCAGTGGCAGGGGCAACTGGAAGGCACCCGGAGAGCCTTAACCTGGGTAATCATCGGCATCGGGGGGGTGATACTGGCCCTGGCGGTAGCCGCCGTCGTGGTTTCACGCTACGGCGTGGATGTCACCCCGGCACTGGATGCGGTCGGCGCCTGGCTGCTGGAACACGGCGTGCCTATTCTGATCCTCATCCTGGTTTCATGGTTCATCTATAAAATTCTCGGCGTAATAATGCCGATTCTTGTCAGGCGGTATGTCACCGCGAAAGGCAAAAAGCGCCGCTCTGAGGCGTATATAACGCAGCGGTCACAATCACTGGGTAAAGTCGTCACCCAGGGTTTGGGCATTTTTATAGTTATAATCGCCTTCTTTATGATTCTCTCCGAGCTGGGTCTGGATATTACCCCGCTTCTGGCCAGCGCCGGCGTGGCCGGTATCGCCATTGGCTTCGCCGCCCAGAACTCGATACGGGACTTAATCGGCGGCTTCGTGATTATGCTGGAAGACCACTACAACGTCGGCGATGTGGTTACAGTCGCCGATATAACCGGCGAGGTGACGGAGCTTGGCCTTCGGCGAACCGTGCTGAGAGACCTGAAGGGCATTTTGCATATTGTCCCCAACGGCGAAATCAAGGTCGCCTCTAACTATACCCGCTCGATATCCCGGGCTTTCTTTGAGGTCGGCGTCGCCTACAAGGAAGACCTGGACCGGGTTATGGCCGTAGTCAGGCGAGTCTGGGAGGAAATGGCCGAGCACCCCGACTGGAGAGACCAATTCGTCTCCAAAACGCCCTGGATACTGCGGGTAGAGGAATTCGGCGACTCAGGCATTATTATCAGAGCTGTCGGCGACACCAAGCCTATGGCACAGTGGGGTATCATGGGAGAGCTGAGACGGAGAGTCAAGCGCGCCTTTGACGAGGAAAATATAGAAATCCCCTGGCCGCACATCAAGCTTTATATGGGCGACAAACCGGCCGACGGGGAAGTCACCTCCAAGCCTGCTCCCAAGCCCGCTCCCAAAGTAAAGAAGGGTAGAGGTCATGGTGAGGGTTTTGGTGACGGGTCTGGTGATGGGGGCTATTGAGGGGTAAGACAGCCGGGGGTGGGCTATAGAGTCCTAAAGAGGTGAAACCTTTTTGGGCGGGCGGGTATGGGAAGAAAAACACCGGTTTAAAATGGGAGGGGGGTTAAAGCCCCTCCCTAAATTTATACCTCACTTGTCTTATGTCCAATTGATAAGCTATAATGGACGCTATCTAGCAAGGAGAGAGTTAAATGCCGTCTTACGCCTACTTTCAGAAGCAGTTCGTCCCTCTAGAACAGGCCAAGCTGGGGATAATGACCAACGCCCTTCACTACGGCACGGCCATCTTCGAGGGCATCCGGGGTAACTGGAACAGCCAGCAGAAGCAAACCTACATCTTCCGCCTCAAGGAGCACTTTGAGCGAATGCGTAACGGCTGCCGTGTCCTGAAGATGGAGCTGCCCCACAGCGTTGACGAGCTGTGCCAGCTCACGGTTAAGCTGGTGGGCATGTGCCGCTTTGAGGAGGACCTCTATATCCGCCCGCTGGCCTACAAGAGCTCCGGGTCTTTAGGCGTCCGCATCGACAACCTGGAAAACGACTTCTTAGTCCTGGTGATTCCCTGGGGACCCTACCTGGATGTGGATAAAGCCAGGTGCGGCATCTCTTCCTGGCGGCGCCCGGACTATAACGTAATCCCGCCCAACGCCAAGCTTGCCGGCCTTTATATCAATAATGCCCTGGCCAAAACCGAGGCCATAGAGAAGGGCTTTGACGAGGCCATCATGCTCACCCCCGATGGCCACGTGTCCGAAGGCACCGGCGAGAACCTCTTTCTGGTTAGGGATGGCCAGCTGGTTACGCCCGCCAGCGATAATCACATCCTGCTGGGGATTACCCGCGATACGGTGATAAAGCTGGCCAAAGATGAGCTGGGCATTGAGACCGTGGAGAGGCCGGTTGAGCTCGATGAGCTGTTTGCCGCTGAAGAATGCTTCCTCACCGGCACCGCCGCCCACATCACTCCGGTGGGGGAAATAGACCACCGACCGATAGCCGACGGCGAGGTGGGGGGGATAACCGGAAAGCTAAAAGAGCTCTATTTTGAGATAATAAAGGGCAATAATCCCAAATATATTGACTGGTGCACCCCGGTCTATTAGTGACCAGGCTACTTCTTGGGCACGCTTTTTTGGGGGGCACTTTCCCCCTGCAGCGACTTGAGCAGGCAGATTACCTGGCAGCTCTCCTCCAGAGAATCGGTGTAGTTGTGGGCTTCCTCCAGCAGCTGGCCGATGGCGAAGCTGCCGTGACCGTGAACCATCACAACCCGGCGCTGCCTTAGGGCCCGGGCAATTATATCCGCCAGACCACCCGCTTTTACTTCCATATTCCAGCCCAGCACCGGCACCTTGCCCAGCAGGGACATACCTTCGGTGTCAGTGGGGACAATATCGGTTTCGGTCAGTGACAGAGCTACGGCGTGAGGGGGGTGGGCATGAACGATAGCCGAGGCCGAGGTTGCCTGGTAAATAGCCCGGTGGACGGCCAGCTCCGTCGAGGCCAGGGGGGTGTTGCGGTCGTTCTTGTTGAGGCCGGTTTCGATGAGGTCATGCTCCTCCAGACAGCCCAGCCCGCAGTTGCGGCGGGTAATAGTAATCCGCTCCCCCATACGGATGCTCAGATTCCCGCTATGGGATGAAACCAGCCCTTTGGTGAATAGCTCATGACCTACAGTCTGAAACTGGGTTAAAATCATGGCACTATTTAGAGCATAAACCCCTTTAGCGTCTCAGGTCAAGTTTGAGGCTAAGCCGCGGCCTGGGCTTCGTTGAGCTTCTTCATCAGCCGTGATTTGCGGCGGGCGGCATTGTTGGGGTGGATAACCCCCTTTTCCGCCGCCTTGTCCAGAGAGGTAATAGCCACCGCCACCGCCTCCTGGGCCGCCTTTAGCTCGCCCGAGAAAATAAGCTTCTCCGCCTTGGTTATATTGGTCTTACAAAGGCTGGTAATAGACTTATTCTTGAGCTTCTTCCGCTCCGATACCCGAACCTGTTTCTGCGCTGATTTACTGACTGGCAATATCTGCCTCCTTAAGTTGAGGATTTGGGCCTGGTCATCGCTTCGTCTCCCACCCGGAAGACACTGTTAATACCTTTGATGCCGTCAATTTTACCCATCAGCCGGCTCAGCTGGGGCAGGTCTCTGGCCTGGAAGGTGAAATATAAAGTGACGGAATGGTCGTCATGGTTATTTACTTCTACCGAGCCGAGGTTTACCCCCTCCTCAGCCACGATAGTAGTAATATCACGCATTAAGCCCACCCGGTCCCAGGCTTCAACCTGAATGTTGACCGGATAGAGGGAGTCAGTGTGCCCCCACTCGGCGGCCACCAGTCTCTCCCTCTCATCTTCATGGACTACATTGTAGCAGTCCCGGCGGTGAATGGTCACCCCCCGGCTGCGGGTGATATAGCCGATAATCGGGTCACCGGGCACCGGGCGGCAACAACGGGCCAGGTTGGTGACTAAATTGCCCATGCCCAGCACCTGAACGGTCGCTTCCGGGGGCGCAGGTGGGGCGACAACGGGCTTGGCCGGGGTCGGCGGCTGGGCGGATAGCTTTAACGCAATCTGATGGGTGGAGACGCCGCCGTAGCCAATGGCCGCCAGAAAGTCGTCCACGTTATCAAATTCGAAGAGCTTAGCCAGCTCTTCCCGTTCGGCGGGCTTTAGCCCCAGGTGCCGCATCTCCTTCTCCAGCAGCGCCCGGCCCCGCTCGATATTTTCGGCTCGCTCCTGCCGGCGGAACCACTGCCGTATCTTTTCCTGGGCGTGAGAGGTCTTGATATAGCCCAGGTGCGGGTTGAGCCAGTCCCGGCTGGGGCCTTTCTCAGCCTTGGCGGACATGATTTCGACCACATCGCCGTTGTTCAACTGATAGTTGAGCGGTGCCAGCTTGCCGTTGACCTTGGCCCCGATACAGCGGTGGCCCACTTCAGTATGTACCCGGTAGGCAAAATCGAGGGGAGTGGCCCCCTTGGGTAAATCCTTTATTTCCCCCTTGGGAGTGTAGACAAAGACCTGGTCAATAAAGATATCGGTCTTGACCGATTCCAGAAACTCCTCGGCCCCGCTCAGCTCCCGGTGCCAGTCGATGAGCTGGCGCAGCCAGGCAATTCTCTCCTCAAAGTGGATGTCTCTCTCCCCGCCTTCTTTATAACGCCAGTGGGCGGCCACACCGTATTCGTCAAGTCTGTGCATCTCCCGGGTGCGAATCTGGACCTCCAGGGGCATGGTGCCCATATACATTACCGCCGTATGCAGGGCCTGGTAGCCGTTGCCCTTGGGGTTGGCGATGAAATCGTCGAATTCACCGGGGAGGGGGCGCCACTGGCTGTGGATAACCCCCAGGGCATTGTAGCAATCGGACACCGAGCCGACCTGTACCCGCAGGGCGAGCAGGTCGTAGATATCGTCGAAGTCTTTGCCCAGGGTTTCGTAGCGCTGAATCTTCTGGTAGATGCTGTAGATATGCTTGGGCCGGCCTGATATATCGGCTTTTATGCCCACCCTTTTGAACTCCGCATCAATAATCTCGATTATCTGGGTGATAAAGCTCTCCCGCTGTTCGCGGCGGGCGGCAATCAGCCTGGCAATCTTGTCGTATTTGGCCCGCTCCAGATAGCGGAGGGATAAGTCCTCCAGCCGCCACTTCAGCTCCCATATCCCCAGACGATGGGCCAGGGGGGCGTATATCTCCAGCGTCTCCTGGGCGATGCGCTGCTGCATATCCGGCGGCAGCGCGTGTAGAGTCTCCATATTGTGCAGGCGGTCGGCCAGCTTGATGAAGACCACCGGCAGGTCTTCGGCCATGGCCACCAGCATCTTCCTCAGGTTTTCCGCCTGCTGATGCCGGGCCTGGGGGTCGCCGGGAGCCTGCCAGGAAATCTTGCCCAGCCGGGTGACGCCGTCGACCAGCTTGGCCACCTCGGGGCCGAACTTGGCTTTAATCTTTTCAACGGGTATGCCGCAGTTTTCGGGGACGTCGTGGAGCAGGGCGGCAGCCAGGGAATTGGCGTCAAGCTGAACCCGGGCCAGAATCAGCGCCACCTGCAAGGGGTGCTCTATGTAAGGGTCACCCGTTTTGCGCGTTTGCCCCTTATGGGCTTCGGCGGCAAATTCGTAAGCCTTCTTGACCAGGGCTACCTTCTCCGGCGGCAGATACTTTTCCGCCTTTTCCAGAAGCTCGGCTAAACTCATATTTCAAGTATAGCGCAAGCGGTCTGCAGGTGCAAAAAGGGGGGGTAAGTGGCTGCGTTCACCTTGCTAAACTTGGGGGTTGGGGAGAGAACGGCTAAAAGCGTTTGTTCCGCTTCCCACCCCCCCACCCTACAGAAGTGATACTTCTATCATTTTCTTCTTGGGGGTAGGGCTATAGAGAGATAATCCCCTTCCTCTGGGGGGGTGGGGTAAAGAGAGTCTAAAGAGGCAAAGCCTTTTGGGCGGGAGGGTATTGGAAGAAAGACGACTAAGGGGGGAGGCCAGCGTGTCTACCAGGGCCAATATATGGGGAACAACGGCGATATAAGGATAAAGCAAATCAGGTGAGCCGCCAGATAGAAGATAAACAGCGCCAGTACCGTCCGCGTGAGCTTGCCCGGCTGCCTCCTCTTATAAAAGTCGAGCAGCTGGGACAGGCCCAGCCCCAGGCCGAGGCAGACAGCCCCTACCGTGGGGTAAAAATAGTAGATATAGCTAACCCGGTCCGTAATGAGGCTGATTGGTATCCAGACCAGGTAGGTGCCGGTAAACCAGGCGGCGCCGAAGAGCCCGGCCCCGCTGCCTCTAACCGCCTTATAGACCATGTAGCCGAAAGTGGGCATAATTAAAGCCCAGATAGAAGGGCTGATGGCAGCCAGGTAATGAGGGTTATACCAGTAGCTCATAACCTCATAGTTTATTAACCACTCCCAGGGGCGGCTCATAGAGGGGTGGTCGACGGTGGTAAAGGTAAGGCTGCTGCTCAGGCTCAGCATGGTCTTTACCCGGCTAATCGGGTCAGCCAGCGCCGAAAAGTCCCGGACAATGGCAAAATCAAACAAAAACACCAGCCCGATGAAGGCTATCGGGGCCAGTACTACGGTAAGAGCAAACCACCAGGAGCGGCCCTGCCGGCGGAACAGCCAGTGGAAGAACATTACCGGCGCCGCCAGGGCGCCGTTGAGCTTGGCCAGGGCGCTTAAGCCCACGGCTACCCCGGAGGATAAGTATCTCCGGCTGGCATAAAGCAGAAACGAGGCCATCATAAAGGTAAGGCAATAGACATCCAGCATGGCCACGCTGGCCTGAACGAAGGTCATGTTTTCCAGCGCCAGCAGAAAGGTGGCTATGGAAGTGGCGTCCCGGGACATGTTCAGCCGCCGGCAGAGGAAATAGAAAAGCACGATAGTGGCCGTGCCAAATATAACCGGGAAAAGGCGCCAGCCCCAGGGGTTGTCTCCGAACAGCTCTATCCCGGCGACGACAAAGAGCTTGCCTAAAGGTGGGTGCTCCGGGCGTACTATTTCCTGATTTTCAATGATATTCCGGGCTTCGGGAACATAGTGTTTCTCATCCAGAATGAGCTCGGAGGGGCTGGCGATGATAACGAAGTGCATTATCAGCGTCGCTACCACCAGCAGGCAGAGCCAGAAGTATTCCCAGCGGTAGACCCGGGGCAGGTTTCTTCTTATCTCCATGTCCAGTTTCTATTGACGAAGTAGTTCCACAGGAAAGCCACAACGATGCCGATGAAATTGGAGAGCAGGTCGTACACCCCGAAGACGCGGGTAAAGAGCATGAACAGCCCCCACTGAATCGCCGCCCCGGCCAGGCAGATAAGGTTGAACTTCAGCAGACGTCCTATAAAGGACTTGCCCCGGCGCCGCCTGGCGAAGGTGAAGGTATCGTTGAGGATAAAGTTGGTGATAATGGAGACCTCAATACCGGCGAGAACGGCCAGATAGTCATAAGCGGCCAGACCGCCGAACCTGGTCAAAAGCCAGTACACGCCCTCATTAACGACGACGCCGCTTAAGCCCACAGCCATAAACTTGAGCAGCATCCCCAGCTCGCCGGTGCGGGCCATCAGGCTGAAGAGGTGACGCAGGTAATCTATCTGCTGGCCGGGGTTTAGCTTGCTCTGGCCGGCGCTCCGGTCTTCAAAGATATAGGGGACTTCGACCACGCGCTGGAAGCGGCCGGTGAGCATTACCTCCAGGCTTATCTTATAGCCGATTGGCTTAAGCTTTTCCGCATCCACATTCTGCCGCCGGAACATGAAGAACCCCGCCAGCGGGTCTTTTACCGCCCGGGTCGAGGGCAGGAGCAGGTGAGATATCATCAGGGCCACCCTGGATATTATCTTCCGGGAAAGCCCCCAGTTGGGGCAGCCGCCGCCCTCAATATAGCGGCTGGCGATGGCCATATCCGCCCCGCCCCGGATGGCTTTGATTAAATCGGGGATAACCTCCGGCGGGTGCTGCAGGTCGGCGTCCATCACCCCGATAATCTGACCGGCGGCTGATTTAAGCCCGTGAACCACCGCCGTGGCCAGCCCTCTCTGGTTGCGGCGGACGATGACCTTTACCGGATAGCGGGAGGCCAGCTCCGAGGCAATCTCTATAGTCCCGTCATTGCTGCCGTCATCAACTATTAAGATTTCATAATCATAGCCGGAGAGGGCCTCAGCCACCCTAGCCAGGAGCGGGGCGATATTATCCTTCTCGTTGTAGGTCGGGATGATGATGGATATGCTATCGGCCACGGCTCCCCCTGGCGCAAAGAATTAAACCACCCGTATTCTACACCATTATTTCAATTCTACAACAGAGGGGTATCTTATACTTCACAGAGGAGTATAATAGGGGGCAAACGCACACCGGTAAAACATATAAATACCTAACATGAGCAATAAATTACACATCCTGGCTTTAGGGCTGGCCTTAGTCCTGGCCGCTCTTTGCCGGTTATGGGCGGCGCCTATTTCCGCCGGCCCTGATGTCGTCCAGTTCTGGGCCTTTGCCAATGTATTCCAGATTCACGGACTGGATTTTTACCGGTACGCCGATGCCACCGCGGCTATTTTTCCCTTTAAGGGCTGGGGCTTTGTTTACCCGCCGATATGGCTCCTGCTGTTAGGATTAGCCCTAATAATCGTGCCGGAAAGTGCGGCAACAAACGCCATAGTGGATAGCGGCTGGCGGCTGGCGATGAAAACGCCAATCATAGCGGCTGACCTGGCCATAGGCTGCCTTTTATATCTGGCCGTGCCCGGCTCAAGACTCCGCAAACTGCTCTTCGCCAGCCTGTGGCTCTTTCACCCCACCAGCTGGTATGAGTCGGCGGTTTTCGGGCAGTTTGACGCCGTGGCGGCTGCTTTTCTGCTGGCGGCGATAATCCTGATGGAGCGGGGCCGGGACCGGCTGGCCTTCCTGCTCGCCGGGCTGGCCGTTATGACCAAGCAGCATACCCTGGTGCCGCTAGCGGTGATGGCGGTGATAGTTGCCCGGCAGGTGAACTGGCGGCGGCTGGCAAGCAATTTGGCTATCTTTGCCGGGGTGGTAATAATTATCTCTATCCCATTTTTGCTTACCGGCAATTTCTCAGCTTACGCCAGATCGCTGTTTTTGCCGGGGCAGGCGCCGGATTACCAGTTCCCGCTGGTCTATGCCTTCAGCGGCATCGGCGCCCTGCTCACCTATTTGCAAGAAATCTTTGGCTGGGCAACCGGCGGATTTCTGCCGTTTACCATCCCCATAATGTTCATTGCCATAGCGGTGGTCATGGTATTGAGCTACCGGAGGACAATCACTCCGGCGCAGGGGGCGCTGGTCGGTTTCCTGGCCCTGCTGAGCTTCTCCTACCATGTCAACTACCAGTATTTAATCATCTATATACCGATAGCCCTGCTGGTGGCCGCCCGGACACAGTATAGAGGTGAAAGAGTTTTAACCCTAGTGCTGGCCCTGCTTCCCGCCGTGTGGCTATGGCTTTCCAGCGTCTCCTGCTGGTTCAACTTCCTCCAGCCCGCCAGCACCCAGGTAAACCTGATATTAGCCCGCATCGGCCTGGCCCATGCGCCGGCGCCGGATTATGCCTATGTATCCCTGGCTTTAGCCATTATGGGGCTGTCAATCGCCTATGTGGTCTGCGTTTTTACCCGCTGGCACAACTCAACCGGTAAACTGCCGCCTAATTTCCCTTTACAACCCCGCATTGATGCTGTATCCTTGCCCTAAGAAAAGTCATGTTATATCAGGCACCGCGCGGAACCTCGGACATCCTGCCCCAGGAACAGGCCTACTGGCGCCATATTGAGCAAATGGTGGCTCACACCGCCCAGCTCTACGGCTACCAGCGCCTCGACGCCCCCGCCTTCGAGGACACCAGGCTCTTTGCCCGCAGCGTGGGCGAGGACACCGACATCGTCACCAAGGAGATGTACACCTTTGAAGACCGGGGGGGCAGCTCGCTCACCCTGAAACCGGAGGGCACCGCTTCCGTCTGCCGCGCTTACCTGGAACACGGTATGAAAAACCTGCCCCAGCCGGTAAAGCTGTATTATATCGCCTCTATATTCAGGTACGAAAGGCCCCAGGCGGGCAGGTACCGCCAGCACTACCAGTTCGGCTACGAGGCTATCGGCGGCGATGACCCCGCCCTCGACGGCGAGGTCATCGACATGGCCTGGCAGTTCTTAGCCTCGGTAAAGTTAAGCCGATTATCACTCCAGATCAACAGCATCGGTTGTAAAAAGTGCCGCCCGAACTATGTGGACGCCCTTAACAATTACTATATCCACTATACTCAGGATCTCTGCCCCGACTGCCGCCAGCGGCTGAAGCGCAACCCGCTGCGCCTGCTCGACTGCAAGAACGAGGCCTGCCTGAAAATAGCTGCATCGGCGCCGAAGTGCGCTGACCACCTCTGCACCGAATGCGCCGAACACTTCCAGCAATTAAAGAGATACCTAGAACTGTTAAGCCTGCCCTTCGTGGTCAATAACCATCTGGTGCGCGGGCTGGATTACTACACCCGCACCGTCTTTGAGATTCAGCCCCAGGGGGGAGGCGCCCAGAGCACCCTGGCCGGCGGGGGCCGCTACGACGGCCTCATCGAGGAGCTGGGGGGCAAGCCGACCCCGGCCCTGGGCTTTGCCGCCGGCATCGAGCGTATAATACTTAATCTCAAGAAGCAAAAAGTTGACGTGCCGCCACTGCCCAGGCCGCCGGTATTCATCGCCTATATCGGGGAGGCGGCCAAAGCCGAGGCGGTAAAGCTGGCGGCGAGTTTAAGGCGGGGGGACATCGGGGTAATAGCGGCGCTGGGGGACAAGAGCCTGAAGGCACAGCTGAGGCAGGCCAATAACCTGGGTGTCAGCTGCGCGGTGATTATCGGGGAGGAGGAGGCAAAGGCGGGCACGGCCATAGTGCGGGATATGACCAGCGCCGAGCAGAAAAGCGTGCCCATCACTGAGTTGAGGGCAGAGCTAACTCAAATAGACAATTAAGACAATTTTATTATCTCGTTTTCCCAACTCAAGGGGGAAGTAGTTTTAAGAGGGGGCTGAGCCCCCTCTTTTTTTATTCCTCCCCCTCCCTTACAAGGGAGGGGGATAAAGGGGGTGGGTTGCTGAGGTATTAAAACGAGCGTGGTAACTTCACTTCACGGCTAAATTATGCTATAATAGATACATATGGCTGCCTTGCAATCATCGGAAATCACCTGCGGTTGGGTAGCCTCTCCTCTAGATAGAAGCTACCCGGGTCTCAGCATCTCCTCCTTTACGATTCCGCACGGTTTTTCCCCTCACCACCAATAAGGGAGTAAAGAACGATTATGGCAAAGGACAAACCCGCAGCACCCAAGTCAGTGAATAATAACGATTACCAGGCCAAGGATATCCAGGTCCTGGAGGGACGACAGGCAGTACGCCGCCGCCCCGGTATGTACATCGGCAGCACCGACCAGCGCGGCCTGCACCACCTGGTCTATGAAATCACCTACAACTGCATCGACGAGGCCATGGCCGGCTGCTGCGACAACGTCTGGGTCACCCTATGCCAGGATAACAGCGTCCGGGTGGAAGATAACGGGCGCGGTATCCCGGTGGATATCCACCCCTCAACCAAAATAACCGCCCTGGAAACGGTAATGACCATCCTGCACGCCGGAGCCAAGTTCGGCGGGCATACTTACCAGGTATCCGGCGGCCTGCACGGGGTGGGCGCTTCGGTGGTTAACGCCCTCTCTTCCTGGCTTAAAGCGGATGTCAGGCGTGACGGCAAGCAGTACCACCAGGAATATAAGCTGGGCATCCCCACCGGCGCGGTGGAGGTGGTCGGTAAAGCCAGCGGCACCGGCACCACCGTCGCCTTCCTGCCCGATGAGCAGATATTCGGCGAGGCCAAATGTGAGTTTAACACCATCAGCGATCACCTGCGCGAGCTGGCCTACCTGAACAAGGGTCTGGAAATATCGATTGTCGACGAGAGGACAGGCCGGGAAAAAACCTACTACTTCGAGGGGGGCATCACCGGATTTGTCCGCCAGCTTAACCGCAACCGGGTGGTGCGCCACCGCCAGCCTATCTACATCTCCAAAGCGGCCAACGGCACCATGGTAGAGGCGGCGATCCAGTATAACGACGGCTTTTCCGAGTCTTCTTTCAGCTTCGCCAACTGCGTCAATACCATCGACGGCGGCACCCACCTCACCGGCTTCCGCTCGGCGCTGACCCGCGCCCTCAATGACTACGCCCGCAAGAACAAGCTGATTAAGGAGGATGAGCCTAATTTAATCGGGGAGGACGTCCGGGAGGGGCTTACCGCCGTTATCAGCGTCAAGCTGGCCGAGGCCCAGTTTGAGGGGCAGACCAAGGGCAAGCTGGGCAATCCCGAGGTAAAGAGCCACGTGGAGAGCGCCGTGGGGGAGGGATTGTCCCTCTACTTTGAAGAGCACCCCGACGACGCCCGCAGAATCGTGGAGAAGTGCCTCCTCGCCGCCAAGGGTAGAGAGGCCGCCCGCAAGGCCAGAGACCTTATCGTCAAGCGGGGCAGCCTGGAGACAGCCACCCTGCCCGGCAAACTGGCAGATTGTTCGGAAAGAGACCCCAGCCACAGCGAGCTGTACCTAGTGGAGGGGCCCTCCGCGGGAGGTTCGGCTAAAGAGGGGCGCAACCGCCGCTTTCAGGCTATCCTGCCGCTGCGGGGTAAAATACTCAACGTGGAAAAGGCCTCTCCCGAAAAGATGCTGTCCCACGAGGAAATCCGGGCTATCATCACCGCCCTGGGCACCAGCATCGATGACGAATTTGATTTATCCAAGCTGCGCTACCACCGGGTTATCCTTATGACTGACGCCGATGTTGACGGCTCCCACATCCGAACCCTGCTGCTCACCTTCTTTTTCCGGCACATGGCCGAGTTAATCAATAACCGGCACCTCTATATCGCCCAGCCGCCCCTCTACAAGGTAAAGGCGGGCAAGAAACAGCGGTGGGTATATTCGGAGCCGGAGAAGGAAGCGGTCCTGGCCCAGTTGAAAGAGAGCCGCAAGGTGGAGGTCCAGCGCTACAAGGGCCTGGGCGAGATGAGCGCCGAGCAGCTCTGGGAAACGACCATGAACCCGGATACCCGCACCCTGCTGGAGGTGACCGTGGAGGACGCCGCCAAAGCCGACCGTATCTTTCACGTGCTGATGGGGGATGAGGTACCGCCGCGCAAGGCCTTTATCCAGGCGCACGCCCGCAGCGTTAAGAACCTGGATATTTAAGGTTTCACTTCTTTAAATACAGCCGGTTTTTAATGATATACCGTTCCACCGGCTCGGTGACGAGCTGGTGAATGGACAGCCCCCGGGCCACCCGCTGCCTTATTTCCGAAGCACTGATTTCTATCTGCGGCGTGTCCAGTATCACCAGGCTTTTGGCCAGGCCGGGGACAGCCGCTTCCAGGGAGTCCAGGTCGGGGGAGGCAAAGCCCACCCGGCGGAGGGGTACCAAGCGGCACAGCTTGACCAGCCGTGACGGCTGGTGCCACCGGGGCAGCTGGTTTAAATTGTCCCAGCCCAGAATAAAGAACGGCTTATCACCAGCCCCAATTTGATTGCGGAGTTCAGCTATGGTGTCCACCGTGTAGGAGGGGCCGGGTCTATCTATCTCCATAGTCGACAGCTTGAAAGCAGGCTCATCGGCGATAGCCAGGCGCACCATCTCCACCCGGTGCTCGGGCGGCGAGATGGCGTTGGCGTTATTAAGCTTGAGCCAGGGCTGGCCCGCCGGCACGAAGAGGACTTCGCTTAAATCCAGCCGGGCGCGCACCTCCTCGGCGATAATCAGGTGCCCCATATGGATGGGGTCAAAGGTTCCCCCCAGTACGCCGATATTCATTTCTGCCTCCAATTGGGCCTGGGCTGGGGGCGAAAGACCTTCTTCGGCGCCTTACCGCCAGCCTTGGTCTGCGGGATTGACTGGAGTAAATCCATTGTTTCGGCCATCAGCTCGGGGAGTCCCCGGCCGCTGGCCGCCGAGACGAAAAAGACATCAGTGCCGACGGCACTAAAGCTGGCCGCTATCTCGGCCAGCCGGGCCTCGACCTGGGGCAGGTCAATCTTGTTCACCGCCACCAGCTGCGGCTTCTTGCCCAGCGCCGGGTTAAACAGGCTGAGCTCGGTGTTTACCTGGGCCATATCAGCCGCCGGCGACTCTGAGCTGCCGTCGACCAGGTGGATGAGCACCCGGGTGCGCTCAATATGGCGCAGAAAGTCGTGCCCCAGCCCCCGGCCCAGGTGGGCGTCCTCAATCAGCCCCGGAATTTCGGCCATGATAAAGCTCTTGGGGCCGACCTCGACCATGCCCAAAGCCGGTTCGCGGGTGGTGAAGGGATAACTGGCTATTTTGGGCCTGGCCGCGGAGACCGCCGACAGCAGAGTTGACTTGCCCGCGTTGGGGTAGCCGATAAGGCCGACATCAGCGATGAGCTTGAGCTCCAGGATGATGTCTAGCTCCTCACACAACTCCCCCGGCTGGGCAATCTGCGGCGCCCGGTTGGTCGAGGTGGCGAAATGGGTATTACCCTTACCTCCCCGGCCACCCTTAGCCGCCACCACCGACTGTCCCGGCCGTTCCAAATCGGTGATAAGGGTGTCACCGCCTTCCGGCGAACAGCTAACCACCGTCCCCGCCGGCACGGCTAATACCAAGTCTTCCCCTTTTTTCCCATACTTCTTCTTGCCGGACCCGTCCCTGCCCCGGCCGGCTTTATAGTATCTCTTCCGCCGGAAAGACCTCAGGCTGGTAACCTCTTCGTCAGCCAGCACCACTACACTACCGCCATCGCCGCCGTCACCACCATCAGGGCCGCCAAAGGGAACAAACTTCTCGTGACGGAAGCTGACCACGCCGTTGCCCCCATCGCCGGGCTTAACCGTTATCTCAACTTTGTCAATCATTGCTTTTCTGCTTTATCAACAATTTTGTTATTCTTTATTAGTTATTAAGTGTCCTATACTTTATAACTTAGGTCTATGTCAACAGCACTAATTATAATACCTTTAGCTACCTGATGGCTAGGCGGACCGTCCGGTTGTGTGTAAAAGGGGCGAAATACCAGGCTGTTTTGTTTTGACTTATCCACAAAAAGGGGCGGTTTTGCAACGTCATCGACGCTGGCCCTGTTGGCTGCTTGTTTATAGACGGTGGTTTGCGGTGGAAAGGTCCGGTCTGGCTAACGGCGGGACCGGGGTGGGTGCTGAAGCTTTTTTTGAATGTCGAGCACCTGGCGCTGCAGGTAGGGGTCGTTAGCCATGTCGCCGGATATCTTGCGGCAGGCGTGGATAACGGTGGCGTGGTCGCGGTTGCCGAACTCCAGCCCTATCTGGGCCAGCGAGCAGCTTGAGCCCTCTTTGAGCAGGTACATACCTACCTGCCGGGCTAGAGAGGTGGCCCGGTCTCGCCTGCGGCCGGTCAGGTCGGCCGGGGTGAGCTTGAAGCGTTCGGCGACCACCTTCATCACCATCTCCGGGTCGAGGGTGGTCTGGTTACTGCTGGGGGTGATGCCCTGCACCGCCCGGGCCGCCAGCTCCGGGGTGAGGATGGCGCCGAAGAGCTTGGCGTAGGCCACCGCCCGGTTCAGCGAACCTTCCAGCTCCCTGATGTTCTGCTGGATGCGCTGGGCGATGAACTCCAGCACCCCCAGGGCTACCTCTACCTCCTGCTGCTTGGCCTTGGCTTTTAAGATGGCCAGACGGGTGTCAAAATCGGGCGGTTGGATATCGGCGATAAGCCCCCACTCGAAGCGGGAGCAGAGGCGGTCGCCCATGTCGGGCAGGGACTTGGGGGGGCGGTCGCTGGCCAGGACAATCTGGCGGTTGGTGTTATGCAGCTCGTTGAAGGTGTGGAAGAAGCTCTCTTCGGTCTGCTCCTTGCCGACCAGGAATTGGATGTCATCTATCAACAACATATCAACATGGCGGTACTTATGGCGGAACTCGGCGGTGCTCCTGGCCTGGAGGGCGCCGACGAACTCGTTGGTGAATTGCTCGGCGCTGACATAGAGCGCCTTGATGTTTTCCTCTTGCGCCAGGTGGTAGATGGCCTGCATGAGGTGGCTCTTGCCCAGGCCCACCCCGCCGTAGATGAAGAGCGGATTGTAGCTGGCGCCCGGGTTTTCGGCGACGCTCCGGGCGGCGGTGTAGGCCAGGCGGTTGCCTTGGCTGACCACGAAGTTATCAAAGGTATATTTGTCGTTGCCGCCGGGATGGGCTGAGGCCTTGCCCGCCTTTTCCCGTGCCGGGGTTACCTCAAAATGGACCTCGATACCGGGGTGGATAAGCCCGATGAGCGTCTTTTCGATCAGGGAGCGCTGGTTCCGGGATAGATACTCGGCGACGAAGGTATTGGGGACCCCGACTACGAAGCGGTTAGCCTCAAAGCTGAAGCCGGTGGTCTTTTCCAGCCAGGTGCGGTAGTTGGTCTTGGTTACCTGAAGTTGCAGTTCGCCCAGGGCAGTTTCCCAGATTTCTTGTGCCGGCCTGGTTTCCATATACTCCTTCTTGCTAACTCCTATCTTTATTCAAGCGACGAAAACCAGAGCCAAAGTTGACCAGGCGGTCTATCGGGGGAAGTGAATTAGAGGACTGGTAATTAGGATAATGGGTGGTTTGGGGGATGGCAAGCTTTTTGGGGCTGGTTTTGGAGGGCTAGGGGGGGGTGAATGCCCTTGTTAGCTCCGTCTGGCTTGTTTTTTTGGCCGATATCGGGGGGATAGATACAAAAAGGAAAACTTGTTGCTAAAAATTTTTGGTGTTAAAATTCTAGTGCCGGGAGGAAAAAATGCGCCTTGTTTTTATGGGTAGCCCCCAGTTTGCCGTCCCCCCTCTGGAGGACCTGCTGCTGGATAGATATCAGGTGGCGGCGGTCTATACCCAGCCGGACCGGCCGGCGGGGAGGGGGCGGGGTCTGGTGGCTTCCCCGGTAAAACAGATTGCCCAGGCCCGGGGGCTGACGGTAGTGCAGCCGGCCAGCCTGAAGGCAGCCGGGGTGGTGAAGCGGCTTGGGGGCTTTAAGCCCGATGTTATCGTGGTGGCCGCCTTCGGGCAGATTCTGCCTAAACCGGTGCTGGATCTGCCCAGGTTGGGCTGCCTAAATATTCACCCCTCGCTGTTGCCCCGTTTCCGGGGGGCCTCGCCGGTGGCCTCGGCCATCCTGGCCGGCGACGATTTTAGCGGCGTCAGTATTATGTTGATGGACGAGGGGCTGGATACCGGGCCGGTGCTGGCTAGAGCCCAGATTCCCGTTTCTCCCCGGGATACCACCGGCTCGCTTACCGCCAAGCTCTCCTGGCTGGGGGCCCGGCTGCTGGGGGAGGTTCTGGTGGGCTGGAGCCGGGGAGAGCTTACCCCTCGGCCCCAGAATGAGACTGAGGCGACCCACTGCGGCCCAATCACTAAAGAAGAGGGGGAGATTGACTGGCGTCTGCCGGCGGTAGATGTCTGGCGGCGGGTGCGGGCCTTTAACCCCTGGCCGGGCTGCTATACGCGGTGGCGGGGTAAGAGCCTCAAGATAATAGAGGCGGGGCCGCCGGAGGAGGGGGGCACCGCTAAAGCGGGGGAGGTGGTAGCAGTGGGCTCAAAAGCTGGCTTTGGCGTTGGCACCGGCGATGGGATTCTGGCTGTCTCCAAAGTCCAGTTGGAGGGGAAGAAAGCCATGTCTGCTGCCGAGTTTTGGCGGGGGCAGCGGGATTTCCTGGGAGTGGTGCTGCCATCCGGTTAAAAAGGAGGCTTGTTTGTCTTTGCCTGAGGATTTGAGCCGGTTTTCGGCTTTAGTTGATATTATCGCCAGATTAAGAGCGCCCGACGGCTGCCCCTGGGACCGGAAGCAGACCCACGCCTCCCTGCGAAAGAACCTGCTGGCCGAGTGCTACGAGGTGCTGGAAGCGCTGGACGAGGGGGATTCAGCCCAGCTCCGTGACGAGCTGGGCGACCTGCTGATGCAGATTGTGCTCCACGCCCAGATTGCCAGCGAAGCCGGGGAGTTCGGGCTGGGGGAGGTGGTAGAGAACATCAACACCAAGCTCATCCACCGCCACCCCCATGTCTTCGGCTCAAAGAAAGTAAAGGATGCTGAGGAGGTGGCGCTCAATTGGGAGGAGCTTAAAGGGGAGGAGAGAGACCCGGACGCATCCATCCTGGAGAGCGTGCCCAAGCCGATGCCGGCCCTGGGCTACAGCCAGGAGGTTCAGCGGCGGGCGGCTTATCTTGGTTTTGACTGGGAGGACGACGACGGCGTTATCGACAAGCTGGCCGAGGAGGTCGGTGAGTTCCGCCGGGCCGGGACCGAGAAGGAGAAGGCTGAGGAGTTCGGCGACATGCTCTTTACCCTGGCTAATATCGGCCGCCGGATGGGGATAGACTTGGAAACGGCGCTGCGGGAGGCCAATAAGCGCTTCTATGAGCGCTTTACCTATATGGAGGACGCCTGCCGTAAGCGGGGGGTAAATTTAGGTGACCTTTCCTTTGATGAGCAGAACGTCCTCTGGGAAGAGGCCAAGAAGAGGGTGGAATAGGGGTAATATAAGGGGAGTTTAAGAGGGGCGTTAGCCCCTCTTTTTTATTAATACTCTTCCCCTATCAATTAAAACGGTAAGACCTTCCGGTCGTACATATCATTTATCAATATCGCCGCTGAGTCATACCAGGCGATTAAAGCCACCAGAATCCCCAGGTAGCCTCCGGCCAGCTTAAAGCCGGTGCTGAATTCGCCCGCCGCCAGCAAAAAGAAGGTAATGGTTAGAGCGATGAAAAGGGCTAAGAGCCCTTTGGGCGCCTTTATGGCGGCAAAGGTGGCGTATAGGGTGAACAGACCCCAGGCAACCAGGAAAACAGCCAACCCGGCCGGCGGAACGGTGGCTATTATACCCGCCGCCTCCAGGACTTTCATCAGTGCCAGCCCCAGCCAGAATGAGCCGAAAGAGGTGAAGCAGGTCGCCCCGAAGATGTTCCCGGTCTTAAACTCCCACATCCCGGCCAGCACCTGAGCCAGTCCCCCGTAGAAGAAGGCCATTCCCAGGACGACACCGAGGTTTTCCGGGTCGAGGATACCCGCGTTGATAAAGCTCAGCAGGAACGTGGTCAGGGCGAACCCCCCCAGTCCCAGAGCCCCCGGATTAGCTATTTTTTCAGACATGCACAATTCCTCCTTCTATATTTCTTTTTGTGCTATAATGAACGTCAATCAGCGGCAAAAAGGCCGCAAAGAAATCGGGGCGAGTGGATTTGAACCACCGACCTCAGCGTCCCGAACGCTGCGCGCTAACCGGACTGCGCTACGCCCCGCGGGTAATATTATAGGGAAAATTAGTTTTGATTGCAAAGGGGGAAATCACCTGATTTTTATAGGGGGTTTTCTTTAGAATGAAACACTGCGTATTAATAATTGACGGCGCCGCCGGCCTGCCAATACCCAGGCGGGGAGGCAAGACCTGCCTGGAGCTGGCTTTTACCCCCAACCTCGATGCCATGGCCGAGGAGGGAGAGGTGGGGCTGGTGCGCACCGTGCCGCCGGGTATGGAGCCTTCCAGTGCCTGCGCCTGCATGTCGGTGCTGGGCTACGACCCCAAGGTCTACTACAAGGGGCGGAGCGCCATCGAGGCCAAAGCCATGAAAATTCCTATCGGGGAGGGGGAGGTCGTTTTCCGCTGTAACCTGGTGGCTATCCGTGACGGCAGGATGTGGAGCTACAGCGCCGGCTACATCAGTACCGGAGAGGCCAGAAAGCTTATCGGCGCCCTGAACGAGAGCCTGGACGCCGATAATATCCGCTTCTATCCCGGCGTCAGCTACCGGCATATCTTAAAGCTAAAAGGCCATGAGGACGCTCTATCGGCTAACTGCACCCCGCCCCACGATATCCCCGATAAAGCCGTAAATAAGTTTCTGCCCGGGGGTAAGGGCAGCCAGATCCTGCGCGACCTGATGGGGCATTCGGAGACGGTGTTTCGCTACCACCCGGTGAACGAGAAGCGGCGGTCGCGCGGCGACATCCCGGCCACCACCATATGGCTCTTCTGGGGGAGCGGCCAGCTGCCGGAGATGCCCCCCTTCGACGAGGTCTACGGCTTAAGCGCCGTCCTCACCTCCGGGGTTGACCTGCTCAAAGGTCTGGCCAAGATGGTGGATATGGAGGTGCTGGATATAGACGGGGTGACCGACGGCTTGGACAACGACTTTGCCGCTCAGGCTGAGGGAGCATTGGAAGCGCTTGAGGAAAGTGACTTGGCGGTTATTCATATTGAAGCGCCCGATGAGGCGGCCCACGCCGGCTCGGTTGACGATAAGATTGAAGCTATCCACCGGATAGATAGTGAGGTTGTAGGCCGCCTGCGTTCGGCGGGCAACCTGCGGCTTTTGGTTATGCCCGACCACCCCACCCCGATAAAGACCCAGACCCACAGCCCGGAGCCGGTGCCGTTTCTGCTGTGGGGGGAGGGCTTTAAGCCCAACGGGGCCAAGAGTTTTAGCGAAATTGAGGCCGAAAGGACTGGTCTTTTTATTGAGGATGGGTATAATATTATGAAAAGGCTGGTGGGATAAAAGTTAATGGCTATAGTTGTACAAAAATACGGCGGCAGCTCGGTGGGAGACGCTGAGAAGATAAAGAACGTGGCTAAACGCATCGCCGCTGCCAAAGATAAGGGCAACGAGGTGGTGGCCGTCGTCTCGGCGATGGGGGACACCAC
>Ga0307431_1000356_pt1 | contig 32641 bp, 28 predicted proteins | sample SalMarWE160170MG_FD_202155 | JGI IMG/M metagenome (GOLD analysis project Ga0307431, IMG submission 202155) | Salt marsh sediment microbial communities from the Plum Island Ecosystem LTER, Massachusetts, United States - WE1603-170 | ecosystem: Environmental > Aquatic > Marine > Intertidal zone >...
TCTATCCGAATTGTAGTCTATGAATTCCTGTGTGACTTCTGCAGGTTTTAAGCCTATTTCGTCAAAGATTTCTTTTTCTAATTCATAGATTTGCCTGTCAGCTTTGGTGATATTGATTTCATCATGAACTGTTTTGCGGTGTTGCCGGGCATGCCTTTCGTGAGCTTCCTCCAACCGCTCTTTCAGCGGGACGACTGTCTCATGCATTACTCGCTTATCTGCATAATAAACAATCTTTTCCTCCCATGTAGCTGGTTTATCCTGCTCATCCAATATGGCAAGATACTTGTGTTTTCTTATGGCTATAGCAAGTTCCGGGTACTCTTTTCTCAGAAGTTCACAAGCAGCATCTTCATGGCTGTCATCGGCGTATTTCGCTTTCAGGCCTTTCCAATGTGCTTTATCTTTTTCTGTAACGTTTTGTTCAAATCGGCTGTAGGCGGATTCCTTCATATCACAAACTCTGAGTACATCGTGTAGTAGAGACGCCCTGTGCACAAGGTCCACGTTGGCTTCGATGCCTTTTTCTTTCAGTTTTTTTACCAAAAAAACTGCTAATTTAGCCACCACCTCACTGTGTTTGATAATGTGCCGTGGGACACGGCAGTCGCGAATTATCTGGAGGCACTTGCTATGTGTTGGAAGAACGCAATCTTTCATAAATTAGTTCAGCTACTTTCTTGCCTGATTTCAGCATTCCGCCGAAGATTGGCCCCATTCTCGGCAGATTATACACATCACACACAGCCATACCAGCAATGTAAAGGCCTGGAAACACCTCGCCGGTCTTTTCCACCACGCCTGCTTCGGATGTCTCAACGTTCATAAAGTATTCCAGTAATTCCGTTGGGAAAAGCTCCGGCTTTCTTTGCCTGAGCATACTTACCAATTCAGCCGGATGGCCTGTTGCGTCAATCATATATTTTGCGCAGATGCAGAATGGGTCAATGTGCAGGCCGAGCGTGCTGGCGCTTGCGTTGTTTACTACGATTCCTTTGACGGTTTCATCCTTTAGAACGATATCTTCAGCCTCTAAAAGATTAAATATCTCTGTACCTGCTTTTTTTGTTTTGTAGGCTAAGGCCGTTGCAAATTCTATTGCATCTGCGGTGTATAACTGACCGTGTTTTTGTGTTGTGACGCCAATTTCCTCCAGGATTTGCGTGTCCTCGAAGGTAACGACATTGTAGCCGGCTGCTCCACCCCAAATACCTCCGCCTATGGAAAGCTTTTTCTCGATGATTGTCACCTTCACTTTCGATTTTGCCAGATAATAACCGGCTGCAAGGCCGGCAGGTCCTGCGCCGACTATAACAACATCGTTATCAAGATGTTCCGTCATTCTTTGCGTGTACTGCTCGATAATCAGTCTGGAAATGTCTGTTTCGATCATGTTTGTTTCCTTTCGTTTGACATTATTGCAGCCGCCCGTGTTATAAAAACAAAAAGCACTCCACAAAGGAAGTGCTTTGAAAACTCAAAACTCAAAACGCAAAACTACTGAATATTTGTCTTCCTCGATTTTGATTTTTGATTTCACTTTGCCTTCCTTCGCGGGCATTATCCCGATCAGGTTCATAGGGTCTCCCGCACCTATTTTAGCCATATCGTTATGGCTTTCCCTACTCTTTGGCCCGACCTTGACCTTATGTAACATCTGGACCTGTTGCCAACGAAAAATAGGTGCGGGATTCTCAGCCTAAGCTAGGTTCCTTAACCTGGCTTTGAGCTCCCCTGGCTTAATTGTACCTTGTGGATAAATTATAGTGCATGGTCGCCGTGCCTGCAAGTGTTCTAATCGCAAGTAATCGTCTATGTATTGACATGCCTGCCCGTACAAACTATCATTACGAATGAAAGCCACTTTGTGAAAGGAAGGTTAAGCCATGGTGATAAAAGGATTTACGCATCTTCATCTGCACAGTCAGTATTCACTTCTTGATGGCGCTATCACATTCGATAAGCTGTTTAGGCGCTGCAAGAAGCTCGGCATGGAGTCGATCGCTGTTACCGACCATGGCAATCTCTTTGGTGCAATCGAATTCTATACAAAAGCGGCTGCTGCGCATGTCAAGCCGATCATCGGAATTGAGGCATACGTTGCACCCCGAAGCAGATTCGACAGAACAAAAACAAATATAACTGATGCCGCATATCACCTTATTCTTCTCGCAGAGAACAACGTTGGCTATCAAAATCTGATTAAGCTCGCCAGCGCTGGCTATATTGATGGCTTTTACTATCGACCAAGAATCGACAAAGAGATTCTTGCGGAGCTAAGCGATGGACTCATCTGCACCTCGGCGTGCCTGAAAGGTGAGATTGCCGTCGAAATAGCAAATGGCAACGAGAAAGCAGCACATCAGGCAGTAGAGAGTTATCTCAAAATCTTTGGCCCTGACAGGTTTTTCATCGAGATCCAAAATCACGAAGATAATTCGTCTCTGGTGACTCGTGACTCGTCGCTCGAAGCACGAGGCACGAATCACAACACACAAATAGAGAATTACGAGTCACGAGTCACGAGTCACGGGTCACGAGTCACGGGTCACGAGTCACGACATATTCGTCGGGACTTGATCGACCTTGCCGACAGAATGGGCGTCGGCCTGGTAGCAACAAATGACGTGCATTTTTTAGAGCAAGAAGACTATGAAGCGCATAATTGCCTTTGCGCAATAAGCACAGGCAAAAAGGCAGACGACCCCGACCGAATGATATATCCGCCCGATGTATACCTGAAAAGTCCGGAGCAGATGCGTGAGCTTTTTGCTGAGACAATGGAAGCCTGTGATAACACATTAGCAATTGCCGAGCGTTGTAATGTCGAGCTCGACCTGAAAACGCGTCACGCGCCGCACTTTGAGCCGGCGGACGGCTCAAAGCCTGAGGAGTTTCTGACGAAACTCTGTTACGAAGGTGCACAGCAGCGATACGGCGAAGTTAACGAGCAAGTAAAAAGCCGACTCGACAGAGAACTTGAGGTAATCGAGTCGAAAGGTTTTGCCAGCTATTTTCTTATTGTCTGGGATTTTTGTAAGTACGCGCACGAAAAAAATATTCCCATAGGCGCAAGAGGTAGTGGTGTCGGCACACTGGTTGGGTATTGCCTGGGTTTATGTGACGTTGATCCCATTCGGTATGATTTGCTTTTTGAGCGCTTCATGGACCCGCAGCGCAACGAGATACCGGATATCGACATTGACATTTGCCAGGTGCACCGCGCAGAAATCATCGACTATGTACGTCAAAAGTATGGTCAGGTCGCCCAAATAATAACCTTTGGGACCATGAAGGCCCGTGCGGTTATCCGTGACATTTGCAGGGTACTGGGTGTGTCTCTAAGTGAGGCCGACAGGCTGGCTAAGCTTGTCCCATTCTCACTCGATATGACACTCGATAAGGCTCTTGATACCGAGCCTGAACTAAAGCGTGCCTACGAGGAAAATGAATTGACCAGGAAGGTCATCGACATTAGCAGAAAGCTCGAAGGTCTTGCACGCCACGCTTCCATTCATGCCGCTGGTGTTGTAATTGCTGATGAGCCTTTGACTAATTTTGTGCCGCTTTATAAAGCTCCAGGTTCCAATGACATCATAACGCAGTTTGAAGGCCCGATGGTCGAAAAGGTCGGACTTTTGAAGATGGACTTTCTCGGTCTTAAAACCCTGAGCGTACTGGAACGCACACTACAACTGGTTAAGGAGAATCACGGAGTCGATATCGACCTGGAGAAGCTCGACCTGAATGATCCGAAAGTTTTTGAGCTGTTCGCGACCGGCAAAACAAAGGGCGTTTTTCAGTTCGAGTCCGGCGGAATGCAAAACCTGCTGGTGAAAATGAAGCCTGACCGTATTGAAGACCTGATAGCTGCCAACGCGCTTTACCGGCCGGGCCCTATGATACTGATCCCCGACTATATCGACAGAAAACATGGGGCGAAGTGGTCTCTGCCACATCCAATTATGACCGAAATTCTTGATGAGACCTACGGCGTTATAACTTACCAGGAACAGGTAATGCGCATCTGCAACCGCCTTGGCGATATCCCCCTGCGCGAAGCCTACGCGCTTATTAAGGCAATAAGCAAAAAGAAAGCCAGAACGATAGCAAAGGAAAGAGAAAGGTTCATAGCAGGTTGTGCCAATAAAGGGCTAAGCAAGCAACAGGCGGCGCAGATTTTTGAACTTATCGAGAGATTCGCAGGCTATGGCTTTAATAAAAGTCATTCAACCCGCTACGCCTTCATCGCCTACCAGACTGCCTATATGAAGGCTAACTGGTCGGTCGAATTTATGGCGGCCCTTTTAACTTATGAAATGGACAACACTGACAAGGTTGTCGAATACATCGCTGAATGCGCAGAGATGGGCATTGAAGTGATGGCACCGGATATCAACGAAAGCGGAGTTGATTTCACACCTCTTTACAAAGGCGATGGTGACGGCAAAAAAGGCGTGGTACGGTTCGGCTTGGCTGCCGTTAAAGGTGTCGGCGAAAAAGCTGTGGAACAGATGATAGCTGCTCGTGAAAGGGTTGGTCGATTCGAGAGTCTGTTCCATTTCTGCGAAAACGTTGACCTGCGAGCGGTAAATAAACAAGTTCTTGAGGCCCTTATAAAAGCCGGTGCATTCGACAGGCTCGGCGGAAATCGTGCCCAGATGATGGCTGGTCTTGAAAGTGCGATGGATAATGGTGCCGCGTTGCAAGCTGATAAACAAAAAGGCCAGATGAATTTCTTTGGTGAAATGGCTGGACAAACCGATTATTCGCAGGACCATAAGCGATTGCCCAGTATCACGCCTTGGCCTGAACCGCAAATGTTGGCTTACGAAAAGCAGGTGCTGGGCTTTTATGTAACCAGCAATCCGTTAAGCCATCACGCTGAGACGATTAATCTGTTCTCGACGGTCAACACTTCGCAATTAGCCGATGGTCTTGGCGACCGGCAGGTTGTGATCGGCGGAATGATAACGAAGATACGATACAACATCACAAAGTCGGGCCGAAACGCAGGCTCAAAAATGGCCGTTTTCAACCTCGAAGACCTGCAGGGACAGGTCGAGGTGGTTTTGTTTCCCGATGCCCTTAATCAGTTTGCGCCGGTCCTTGCCGAGGACACCATTGTCTTTGTCAGGGGAAGGGCCGATTATAGAAGGGAAAAGCCAAACATTATAGCCTCAGAATTGATAGCTCTTAATGAAGTTCGTGAGAAATTAGCTGCCAAGGTAAGCATAAAACTTAATGCCGGAGATGTCACTAAGGAAAAGGTGGCGATGATTCGCAGCATTTGTCAGCACCATAAAGGCAAGAGCCCTGTTTATGTGGCTTTGAAGACTGACAAAGGCCGGGTCCATGCCGCCGCCGATAAGGCCTTGAGTGTTAATCCCGATCTGGAATTCTGCCGAAAGATGAGGCAGCTCGTCGGCGAAGAAAACTTCCAACTGACAAAATGACACGTATTTGTGTCATCCTGATCGCAGCGAAGGATCTGGTTGTTGGCATGCTTACACAGGTGTAAGCATATGGAACGATGTGCTAATCCGATACCAATTATGTCCACGCAAGCGTAGACATGTCACCATGAGTAATTGTCATTCCGCACTTGATGCGGAATCCAGGGAAATATACTTGGAGTAATTTTTGAGGGAGACAAACATGTGGCTACCAAGAGATGAAAGGCATATTCTACTGGCCTACTATACCAATATTTTCAATTTGGATGACAAGGATATCTCTCGCTATCTAGAACAGCCAAAATTTTTCCATTTGAGTGATTGGACTGTGATTCTCAAAAAATCACAGCGAATCCCAATTCTGACCCCTTTGTTAGTCAAGCGCAGAGCTATTAAAGTTAATGCTTACGGTAATAACAATATGCGAACAGGCGAACAAAACGAAAATCTGGAGCAGATAAAGAAGGAAATCAAAACCATTATTAAACTCCAGCGAAGGCTTGACATCGCGAATGAGTACCTTAAGACCAGACGGCTCATAGAATTGAGCCCGCACGAATCCATTTATGATGTGGTGGGGATTAAATTGACGGTCGGTGGTTACGATCTTGGCAGAAAGTACACATCTTGTCTTATCCGTAGCGGGCTGTGGTTTGCAGAATACAAACATCACTGGATTTGGATTATAGTTAGCTTCCTTGGAGGAATCATCGGAGGACTACTGGTTAGCTGGTTGTCGTAGTATTTGGTCGGGTGTCGGGTGGTATGCCTACGCAAGCATAGGTTTTTTCGAGCCCTCATGTAATGCTGGCCCACTGCACAATCAACACGAAACCCTTGCTATTCTATCGCGAATTTGTTATCCAGATTACCTTATCCGGTACTTAAGACAATATGCGAGGTGCCGTTGTGAAAAGAAGAATCAAAGCAGTAGCTTTAGCAGTCTTCGCCGTTGTTCTCTCTTCCAGCCTACTAGTCTTATCCCAGACCCGCGGAAGAACCGAGATTTCTCCTCAGCACACGTGGAAATTGGAAGATCTCTATCCTTCCGATCAGGCATGGGACGATGCTAAAGAGAAAACCGTTTCTAAGTTTGACGGAGTTCTAAGCTTTAAGGGCAAGCTCGGCGATTCTACTTCTGAGTTGCTTGGTTGTCTTGAGCTTGATAGTAATATCTCCAAGGAACTTGTGCATCTGCACAGTTACGCTGCGATGAAGTCCGACGAGGACACGCGCAATTCAAAATATCTGGCACTAAAGCAGCAAATCGAGCAGATTATCGCAGACTACCGCGCAAAGGCCTCGTTCATCGAGCCTGAAATCACGAGAATGGATACCGCTAAGATTGATCAGTTCATCACGCAGGAGCCGGGATTGAGAATTTATGAGATGTACCTGAAAAACATCCAACGGCTCAAGGCCCACAAACTGTTTGAAAAAGAGGAAAAGTTGCTGGCGGAGGTTTCGCTGCTCGCCGACAGTCCGCATTCAATCTTTTCGGTTTTTAGTAATGCGGAACTTCCATTTCCACAAGTGACACTGAGCGATGGAGCCATCGCAACGTTGAACCAAGCTGGCTACGCCCATTATAGAGCCTCGCCGAATCGCGATGACCGCGAAAAAGTCTTTCAGGCCTTCTGGACCATGTTCGACAATTTCAAGCTCACCTTCGGAGCACAGCTCGATGCCAACATAAAAAGAGATATTTTCTATGCCCGCGCACGCAAGTACAGCTCTTGCCTCGAAAGCGCGATGGCCCCTGACAATATCCCGAAAGAGGTTTATTTGGCCCTTATCGAAAATGTCAACAGGAACCTGCCGACTTTTCACCGTTATCTCGACCTGAAAAAGCGTATGCTCGGCGTTGAGTCGCTCAAGTACTCCGACTTATATGCACCGGCAGTTAAGGATATTGACCTTCGATATACATTTGACCAGGCCAAAGAGCTTATTCTCGATTCTCTAAAACCGCTCGGCCCCGACTATTGCAACGCCGCCAGACAGGCCTTTGAAAATCGCTGGATTGACGTGTATCCGACGCCTGGCAAGAAAATGGGAGCGTACAGTAACGGCTCGGCCTATGATGTGCATCCGTACATTCTTCTGAACTACAATGGCCTTTACCTTGACGTGACCACGCTGGCCCACGAGTTAGGCCACGCAATGCACAGTTACTACTCAAATAAAAACCAGCCTTTTCCAACGGCGGATTACTCGATATTCGTTGCAGAAGTCGCCTCGACATTCAATGAGGCCCTTCTGATGGAAAAGATGCTAAGCGATACTAAGGATGATGAGACACGTTTAACGCTTCTGATGAACTACCTTGATGGTGCAAAAACGACTTTTTTCAGACAGACCCAATTTGCAGAGTTTGAGTTGCGTATTCACGAAAAAGCAGAACACGGCGAACCCTTGACCGGTGATGTGCTCAGCGAACTTTATGGTGATATCCTAAAAAAATACTACGGCCACGAACAGGATCACTGCCACATTGAGGATTTGTACAAAATAGAATGGGCTTATGTTCCTCATTTCTACTACAATTTCTACGTTTATCAGTATGTCACTTCCTTTGCTGCTTCCACAGCTTTAGTGGGAAAAGCGTTGAGCGGAGAAGAAGGTGCCGTTGAAAAACACATCGAGTTCATATCGTCGGGCGGCTCTGACTATCCGATCAATCTGCTCAGAAAAGCCGGTGTTGATATGACAAGTTCCGAGCCGTTCGATAAGACCATTTCGTTTATTAACAAGGTTATGGACGAAATTGAAGCAATCCTGTAAAATAATTAAGCTTAAGGAATAAGCGATCGCAGGGGGAAAAGGAGAATCGCTTGCGGAACAGGTTATCATCGAAATTTATTGTGCTTGATGGTTCGGACGGTTGTGGAAAGACAACGCAGACAAAGCTGCTTGTTCAGTGGCTCCAAAAGCAGGGCGTTGAAACGGCCGGCTTTCGCGATCCGGGTGATACCGCTGTTGGCGAGAAGATTCGCCGAATTTTGCTCAGCCCTGAGCATGGGCCAATGGATACACGAACCGAACTGTTGCTTTACATGGCAGCAAGGGCACAGCTTTGGTCGGAAAAGATAGCGCCGGAGCTAAAGCAAAATAAGTGCGTTGTTCTTGATAGATGGCTGTCTAGCACTTGTGCCTATCAGGGCTACGCAGGCGACTTCGGAATGGATAGTGTAATAAAAATCGCAACGGATTGTCTTGAAAGAGTCTGGCCGGACCTGACCATTATCTTAGATATTGATCTTGAGACCGCAGCTAAGCGTTTGAATCGTGAGCTTGACAGAATGGAGCAAAAAGGCACCAGCTATCACAAAATGGTCCGCGAAGGATTTCTCCAACTGGCCAAGAAAAGTGATGACTCTATCATTGTTGATGCTACCGGTAGCATCGAAACCGTTCACCAAAAAATTATAGAGGCAGTTAAGGACTTCTTTGGTATATAAGGCTGACGAGAAGGAAAAAACTGCACTTTTTTTTACATTTTTAGCTTTTACTTTTTTATTTTCTTGTGATGTTACTGAAAGAGATTTTCTGCCAAGATAAAGCAATCGGTATTTTGCAGCGAGCTTTTGCTGCTGACAGATGCGCTCACGCATATATCTTTGCTGGCCTCGATGGCGTTGGCAAATCCAGGACCGCCTGGGCGTGGGCGAAGCTGCTTTTATGCGCCGAGCCATTAATACAGAATGGCTTTGCTGATAGTTGTGGTTTCTGCGAGTCCTGCCGATTGTTTGAAGCTGGTACGCACCCGGACTTCAATTATATCTACAAAGAATTGATCGAGTTTACTAAAGAAGGAAAAGGCAAATCCGCACCTGTTGATTTGCCGATTGATGTGATTCGTGAGTTTTTAATCGAAAAAGCCCGAACCAGACCAATCCTTTCTGACAGGAAGGTCTTTGTGGTTAGTGAAGCTGAAAAACTGAATGCTGCGTCGCAGAATGCACTGCTGAAAGTTCTTGAAGAACCGCCCGGATATTGCACTATCATTTTGCTGTGTACAAGAATGGAAAAGCTCCTGCCTACCACCAGGTCGCGATGTCAGATAATCCGTTTTGGGCCGGTAGATAGTGACATAATAATTGAGAACTTGAAGGATGCAGGTCTGGAGCATGGAAAGGCTCAGTACTTTGCCCGTCTGGCTCAGGGCAGTCTTGGAACCGCCTATCAGTGGGCACAGCTTGAATTGACCGGGGCAAATCTTTACCAGGCCAAAAAGAAGGTACTCACCACGATAGCAGATTGTGAGCTTGCTGATGTGGTGATGTTAGCCCAGCAGTTCTTGGAAGAATGCAGGGCAATTACCGCCACCTGGACCAGCATCGACAAGGCAATTAGTAAGACTGACCTCAATCGAAGGGCCCAAAAAACTCTCATCCACATAATCATATCAGCATTGCACGATGCAATGGTGCTGAATGTCACACCGCAAAAAACACTCATCAACTCCGATCAAAAGGAGCAGATACAAAAACTGGCGGATCGTTTTAGCCCGGAACAAGCTGTTGTGAGAATCGTAGATTGTTATGATGCGGTACGCTGGGTCGAGGCCAGTGTTAACGAAAGGCTTATTTTCGAGCACCTGTTGTTAAACATCACTGGTTCTGTTATAATCTCAGCATAGTAGTACAGCTTAATTCCTTGTTTGTATTGGGTTTCTTAGATGTCAGAAATCACAGAAGTAAGACCTCAACGCGCTAAGAGCAAAAAGCACATGTTAGTCCGCTGCGGGCCGATGAACAGCCTTGGCATGTTCGAGCACAACGAGGCACAAATACAACGGACGGCCAGCCGCGTCGTGGTTAAAACCGAAAAAGGGCTGGAATTAGGCTTTCTTGTCGGCCAGCTTGGCTCCTACAGGGACGGACGATTCAGATTCAGCGATGACCAAATAGAGAAATACTTCAGCGATGGTGACATCGAGTTCTCACTTGAACGGGCTGGTAAATTCATCCGCTATGCGACCTCGGCTGATATTGCCGAATGGCAGCATTTAAGGAAAATTGCAAAAGAGGAAATAGAGTGCTGCAAGCGCTTCGTGAAGGAGATGGATCTGCCGATGAAAATAGTTGACGCCGATCACATATTAGGCGGTGAACGCATCGTCTTTTACTTTATGTCCGACGGACGTGTGGATTTTCGCGATCTGGTTAAAAGGCTCGCACAGGAGTACCAGACGAGAATTGAAATGCGACAGATTGGCTCACGCGATGAGGCTCGGCTGCTTGGTGATATTGAAAGCTGCGGACAAGAGTGCTGCTGTCGAAGATTCCTTCAACTACTAAAGCCTGTTAATATGCGAATGGCTAAGATGCAGAAAGCTACCCTTGATCCTTCAAAGATATCCGGCTACTGTGGCAGATTGAAGTGCTGCCTGCGATACGAAGATGCAACCTATGCGGAACTTAAGGGACAGTTGCCAAAGAAAAACACTATAGTCAAAACAAAACACGGTCAGGGTAGAGTGGTGGACGGCCACATATTGACACAGCTTGTTGTAGTCGAGTATGAAAACGGCGAAAAACTTGCTCTTGGTGTTGATGAGCTTGAGATAATCTCTCCTGCTTCGGCCGGAAAGAAGAAAAAGAAGGAAGTTTCTGACGACAGACAAGACAACAAGGAAGATGCCGAGCAGTAGTGGTTAAGGAAAGAACATGCCCCGCAAAATCATTGTGACATCAGCCCTGCCTTATGCTAACGGTCCCATACACATTGGACATCTGGTTGAGTATTTACAAACTGACATCTGGGTGCGCTTCCAGAGGATGTGTGGCAACGAGTGTTTATATTTCTGCGCAGACGACACTCATGGTACTCCAATTATGATAAGCGCTCGTGCTGCGGGTGTTACTCCGGAGCAACTCATTGAACGGATGTATAAAGAACATAAAGCCGACTTCGACGCTTTTTATATCGAATTCGACAACTACTATACTACGCATTCTAATGAAAACAAACAGCTCAGCGAGTTGATTTTTGATCGATTGAATAAGGTGGATTCAATCGTAAAAAAGCAAGTTGAGCAAGCCTACTGCGATAACTGCCGGATGTCACTGCCTGACAGATTTATTCGCGGCACCTGTCCGCGCTGCAAGGCCGAGAATCAATACGGCGATTCTTGCGAAATCTGCAGCGCAACCTATCAACCAACGGACCTGATTAATCCCTATTGCGCAAACTGCCGTGGCGTCCCATCTTTGGTGAAATCAGAACATTACTTTTTTAAGCTTGCCGACTACGAAAAGCAATTGAAAGCTCTCATCGCCGCCGGCCACACGCAAAAATCAGTTGCGAACAAACTTGATGAGTGGTTCAAAACAGGTCTTAGAGACTGGGACATATCCCGCGATGGCCCATACTTTGGCTTCAAAATACCCGGCGAAGAGAACAAATATTTCTACGTTTGGCTCGATGCGCCGATCGGATATATGGCTTCTGCAAAAAACTACTGTGACAAAAATGGCCTGGATTTTGACAAGCTCTGGCCGGGCGAACACGCCCCGGGACAGACAGACTCAGAATATGAGATTTATCATTTCATTGGCAAAGACATTATGTATTTCCACGCTCTGTTCTGGCCCGCGATGCTCATCGGCGCAGGCTTCAAAACCGCCGAGAAACTTTTCGTCCATGGGTTTCTGACAGTAAACGGCGAGAAAATGAGCAAGTCACGTGGGACATTTATCAAGGCAAGCACCTTTGTGAAGCATCTGGATCCGGAGTATCTTCGGTACTACTATGCGAGTAAACTCACTGACACGATAGACGATATCGATTTGGGGATAGAAGATTTCATAAATAAAACGAACTCTGACCTCGTTGGCAAGTACGCCAACCTTGCCTCGCGTTCTGGTCCGATGTTGACACGAAAACTAAACGCCCGACTCGGCCAGTTAGATGAGCAGGGTAAGCAGTTGCTCAATAAGTTGACATCTGCAAAGGAACAAATTGTCCAGGATTACGAAAGCCTCAACTACGCTGCTGTCGTTCGCACAATCAGCGCTCTTGCTGACCAGGCAAACCGATATGTCGAGCAGAATCAGCCGTGGGTCGTTATAAAAACTGATCCGGAACAAACGCGAACCGCTTTAACTGCGGTGATAAACGTTGTAAAGATATTGACGATTTATCTAAAACCTATTTTGCCCAAGTACATCGAGAAAGTGGAAAAATTTCTTAACGTTGACGCCCTTACATTTGCAGATGTTGAGAGTGTGTTGGAGAATCACCCAATAAACGATTTTGAACGATTGTTTGAGAGAATTGACGAAGGACAGGTAAATGCCATGGTAGAAGAAAGTAAAGAAAGTCAAGCTGCCCAACAAGCATCATCAGTGCCGAATCAGTCGGCCGCTGTGCCATTCAAGCCGGAGTGTTCAATCGAAGATTTTGACAAAATTGACCTGCGAATCGCTAAGGTAATCAGGGCCGAGCGTGTCGAAGGTGCCGACAAATTACTTCGGCTGGATTTGGATGTCGGTGGTCCTAAAAAGACAGTACTTGCCGCCATTGCTACTGCGTATAGGCCGGAGGACCTGACTGGCAAAATTGTGGTCTATTTTGCAAATCTAAAGCCGCGGAAAATGAGGTTTGGCCTGTCTGAGGGTATGATTATGGCTGCCGGCACCGGTGGAAAAGACATCTTTATACTCTCGGCTGATGCCGGTGCACAGCCTGGTCAGAAGGTGCTGTAATTTTTGGGCAAGATGAGAAAAAATCTTGAAGAGATCGCCAAGGAGGACGGCCGATACAGTCCTCAGGCTCTTAAATTCGTGTACGAGGGCCTTGGCTATACGGCCAGAAATGTGGCCTACAAGCCACGTCACGTCAGTGGCCAGGCGTTGTGCGAGGGGCTAAGAAAGTTGGCCATTCAAAAGTGGGGCAGACTTGCGCTGCTTGTACTTAATACATGGGGAGTCAAAACCACGCGTGACTTCGGTGAGATGGTCTGGCTTCTGATAGAACATCAGTTGATGAGTGCTCAGCCGACCGATTCAATTGATGATTTCAGCGACGTCTATGATTTCAAAACCGCCTTCAAAGACCAATTCAAATTTTAAATTTCCAACGTGGAAGTTATAGTTCATCTCACTCTGCTTTGCACTACGACCGTCGTACTCGGAGAGGTTGTTATTGCTCCATCATCATCTGTGGCCTTGGCTGTAAGAATGTGGGTGCCGGTCCTTGGCTTCTTATAGTAGGCCATCCAATCATCGCTGCCTTCGTTATCCTCACAGATATTACCTCCATTGGCGGAGGAAACTAACACGACAACACCCGTGCCTTTAGCCTCTCCAACCGCTATACGGGTCAGGTCTGGGATGAAGAGACCGGCCTAATGTAGCTCGGTTTTTTTGTTATGATTTTTTCCAATGCTTTTCGCTGTGTTAATAAAAGGGGTAGTTTAAACGCCCCAGGCCTTGGCAAAGGCCCTAAAGCTGCGGTCGTAAGTTTTTTCAACGTCATCGGGAAAACAACAGCCGGGCAGTTGCCTCGATGATAAATGATAGCTTATACACTCACAACACATCCCTTTTTTGTCACAGCCAGGGTATGTACAATTACAATTTTTCAAGTTCTGCTGTTTTTTGCATTCCACCGATTAACCTCCGGTTTCTTAAATCCGAAATTCGAATTTCTAAATCCGAAACAAGCACGAAATTCAAAACCCAAATGTTCAAAACGTTTATATTCTATTACATTATGTTTAATTTGTAAAGGCTGATGCTCAACGGCGGAACAGTTAGCTTGTTCGATACATTTGTAACCGTCTTTTCTTCAATCACTACCTGGGGCTCTTTACCGGGCTCGTTGTAAGCTTTAGGGTCAGAGTGGGCAATCAGCCAGAGTTGTCCAGTGCCAGCCAGTTGATTGCCTCTCAAGTCCATTGTGAGCTCTTGTTCTTGTTCTGTGGGATTGACAATAGCAACCGTCAAAGCCTCGCGGTCGTCAGTCCAGGCGGCTGCTACATCAAGCAGCTCGGTGTCACCGGCAACTTCGACCGGCAGGTTCCCAAAGTTGTTTCGATAGAGCTTCAAAACTAGGCCGGTCGTCTCGAATGCAGCAGCGGTCTTGCTGGCTTTAATGCAGCCGATGACATTGACCGTCTGGGCGTAATTAGCCATGAAGATTATGTCCGAATTACGAAAGTACTCATGCAACCCTCTGGCAATGCCCAGAGCATCTTTGTGGAAATACCGGGTTCCAAGTTCACCAAACAGATGGGGGCCATACCAGTAGTTCCATTCGGTCATGGCGATTCGGATATCTTTTCCTTTGAGAGAATCCAATTGTTGACGGAGTTGCCGATGGAATTGAACCTTCTGTTTGATATTGTCGGGGATTTGGGATGCATGTCCGATGATGTCAGATTTTTCCTGACAGTAGAAGTGCTCCGCTATCAGTTCAATGTGGTCTGAGCAGCTCCGTAGTAATCCTTCGCTCCATGAGCCGGCATTACCCGAAGCGATCGGGATGATGTCCGGATCTACTTCGCGCATTTTGTCCACAATCCAATTATGTTTTCTAACATAATGATTGAGGCTCATATAACCGAGCTGCCATCTGCCGAACATTTCGTTACCGATACACCAGTAGCGAACATCAAAGGGTTTTGTGTCACCATTTTTAGCCCGTAAAGCCCCCATCGGCGTATCGGTTGAGCCGTTTGCGTATTCCAGTTCAGCAGCAGCCGAATAGGCATCTCCAAAACCGGTATTGACAGTCACCAACGGCTCGGTGTTGAGCAAGCGGCAAAAGTGAATAAACTCGTGAATGCCGAAGTCGTTGTGCTCAACTCCGGTCCATGCGGGATTTGTACGAGGGGGCCGCCGATCCCGATCGCCTATGCCATCGCGCCAGTCGTAGCCGCTGACGAAGTTTCCGCCGGGCCAGCGATATAACGGGGCGTTGAGTTCTTTAAGAACCGCCAACGTATCGGCGCGAATGCCATCGATATTGTCCGCTGGCATCAGGGAGACCGTGCCCACAAAGCATGCTCCATCGGCTACCTTAATTTCCAGCTTGCCGCTTGTAGTATCGGCACCGGCGGTAAACCGGAAGGGATACCTGATATACTCTCTCGGCGCTGCCGAAAACTTAACTAAATCTTGATCTTGCGGATTATCACTCCAGATCAGTGATACTGTCACATCAGCACTTTGCTGTTGGGCCTTGAGGTAGATATAACCGGCGTATTGCTTATTTTGAACCAGTCCCAGGTCGAACTGTTGGATGCCGCTGCCGGACTGAATTAGCGGGGTGTGCTCGCCGACAAAGGAATCTTCTTTGACCATAGTTACTGATTTGGGCTGTCCGATGATTTGCCAGGGTGAGGCGCCTACTACCGCAAACGGATTATCCTGGGGGACGCCCCGGCTGCGACGATAGGGTTGGTAATTCGGAGTGATGGGGAAATAAAACTTGCGATCTTCGAGCATCTCGGCCCAGATACCGCCGTAAATACACCGGCCGAGGTGTTCGATAAACTGGGCGTAGATGTACTTGGAAATCGGCTCTTTGGTCTGACCCACATCGATTTTTACGGCCGGGTCTGTGCTTGTAGTGGAAAGTAATTCAAGCTTCAGATCATCATACCAAGCTTTTCCCATGGACAGTCCCCAGCCGCCAAGTAGGCAGTTGATTTCCACGGCTGCGTGCTCGCCTGAATCGAACACAAGCTCTACACGTGTCCAGTCCTTCGTTCCGGTCACAGACGGAGTCTGAAGCGGTGGAATGTTATGTAAATTCAATAAAGCTCCCTTACCAGTTCCCGCAACCACGTTTTCTGTCTTGATCCAGCCGGACAACCTGTACTGAGAACGGGGCTTGATAGGTGCCGAGATTAACCAGCCGATATCGGCACCACTTTCTGATGAGAGCATAACGCACCTTTTGCCGGTATGACCTGCTTCAACATAACCTGTGCCGATCACGTATTTGAATTCGCCCTCTCCGCCGTATGTTCGTGTTTCCCAGCCTGTCGGTTTGTTATTATCGCCTTGCTCGAATGACGAATTGTGTATTATCCCCGCCGGGGTCAGGGGTTGCGCGGCTGACTCATAACGCGCAAGCCAGACTGCCATCTCGCCGGGGCCGCGGTGTGCCCATGCATAATACGGGATAGCCGTCAAATCCTGCTCTTTCTTTGAGACATTCTTAGTTTCCTTGTCGTAGCTCAGCGCGACAGCCTTTGCCCGAACCACTGTCACGCCGTTGAACATATCCTCGCGGTATTCAGTTGTAAGCTTAGTGTTATCAGGCATGATGAGATTCAGAACGTGGCCATTGTTGTCCGGCCATTCAGCGCAGTAGACTATCGGCCCACGCTCAAGAGTCACCCTGCCAACATCCGCATTGACCTTCTCGTGCGCAAGTACCCGATGGATAGGCATCGGCAAATCCAATTCTATAACATCACCATCATTCCACTTGCGCTCGATACGCACATAGCCTTTCTCAATCTTGACCGGCAGTGAATCGCCGTTGACTCTCAAGCTCACCTGTGACTTAACGTCTTCAAGATACCTGTACAAATTGCTAGGCACAGCTCGACCTTGTGTCCAGCCTGGTATGCGAACACATATTCCAAACGTCCCCGGCTGTTCGGGCTGGATCGTCATCTTCACAGCACCATCCCACGGATACTTCGTTTCCTGGACAACGCAAACTTTGTTCTTTCCCACATCGATAGTGCTGGTACCGGCTGCGAACAGATTGACATATAATGTGTCATCTGTCTGCGCGTAAACATATCCTGGTAGCGAGGCGATAAATCGAACTATATTGCCCGGACAGCATGCACACGAAAACCATCCGCTCCGCTTATGATTACCATGAGACTCGAGCGGATTCGGATAAAAGAAGCTATTGCCTTCAAGTGATATGCCCGACAGAAAGGCGTTGTACAGCGTTCGCTCCATAACATCGATATACTTTGCATCCCCGTTAGCAAGAAACATCCGATGGTTCCAAAACATATTGCCGATTGACGCACATGTCTCGCAATAGGCTGTTGTGTTCGGCAATTCATAATCCTTGCTAAACGCCTCGCCATGACCTGTCGCACCAACACCGCCGGTTACATACAACTTCCTGCCGACAACATTATTCCAGATGCGCTCCGCAGCATCCAGATATGTCTGCTGTCCCGTCAGCATAGCCACATCCACCATGCCACTGTACATATACGTCGCACGAACCGCATGACCCACAGCCTCATTCTGCTCAATAACCTTTTTGTGCGACTGGCTGTATCCACCACCGCCTGGGCCTCGTGTATCAAGGAAGAACTTCGCCAGTTTCAGGTATTTCTCCTTGCCGGTTACCCGATACAGCTTGGCAAGACCCATCTCTATCACTTGGTGTCCAGGCCACTTCTCACACTTGCCAGGGCCAAATTCATCACATAAGAAATCTGCGTTCTTCGTGGCAACATCTAAAAGCGTTCGCTTGCCCGTCGCCAGATAGTGTGCTACCGCAGCCTCATAAAGATGACCCATATTGTACAACTCGTGACTGCCATCCAGTTTCGACCACCGCGCATCACCGTACCAGTTCTTTAGCCTCTCACACTTGTTCGTCCGGCAGGTGTACAGATAACCGTCGCTCTCCTGTGCAGCAGCAATTTTTGTAATCAGCTCATCCAGATATTTCTCAAGCTCGGGGTCAGGATGTACGCTTAGTGAGTACGATGCTCCTTCAAGAATCTTATATGGATCAGTATCATCGAATGGAAAGTCGCCACGGTGCTTGCCCTCGGTCAAGCCGCCTGCTATAGCGAAATTGCTAATTCGCCCAGTCTCTTCGCACTTGTTGAAGGCATAGGGAATCGTAACCTTGCGGTTTGTCTCAATGCGTGGTGCCCAGAATTTATCTGAAAGCTCAACTCTTGAATGGGGCACAGGCTTAATAGGGTAGTTCTTCTTTAGCTCTGCTCGATTTGTTTCACCTGATTGTCCGCTCTTGGCATCGCATCTGTGAAGCATCGTGCCATAAAATAGTGCGACTACAATCCACAATGAGAGTATCCGTTTAGCGCTCATAATCAGCCCTTTCTCTTGACTAGGTTTGACAATGAAAAAACACATTGAGTAATATTCTACAAATATTCAGGAGAAATGCAATTCTACGATGTCCTTATCGTGCAGAACGTGTGTTAGCTGGACGTTTTGGCCGTCGTAAACGCCCGTGCCCCATATCCGTGCCGACTGTAATTTTTCCGCTAACTGCCGATGAATCGCCAAAGCCAAGTCTTGAATGGTAGAACCCACAGGTAATGTAAAAGGCTCGTTCATATCAGCAGGCTTACCCGGCGGCTTAGCGTAAATCCGGATAATCTTAAGATTCTTAAAAAGTACCCCTGGAAGTTCATCCAGCCCTTCGCCCGTCTCAGCAGAGACCTTCACAAATCCAAAATTCCTTTTGCAGTGTTTTCTTAATTTATCGAACACGCCGTCGGCAGCAATATCAGCTTTAGTGCAGATACAAATCGCTGGTTTGGCCAAAACATTTCCATGACTGTCAACTGTAGGAGTCTCTTCATCAAGCAGCAAGCTGCGCGACACTAAAAAATCAAGCAGGACATCGACCTGCTCAACTACATCGGCAGACAAGTCAACTACAATCGCAACCAAATCGCAGTTTCGATATGTTCCCACCTGTCCTGGTTCCATATAGTCAGCGGTTACAGGCGGCATATCCACAAGCTGAATGTGGATATCCTCGAACTGTACCATCCCCGGCACCGGCCCACCCGTCGCATACGGAAAATCAGCAATATTCACCTTGGCATGAGTCAGCAATCCAACGATACAACTTTTGCCGGAGTTCGGCATACCGAGCAGGACAACTTGTCCCGCTCCACTTCGCGGCACGTGGAAAATGTCTGTCTGTCCGGCTCGTTTTTTCTGCGTGGCGATTTCTTTTAGCTTGCTGAGTTTTCTGCGCAGGTCGGCCTTTAGGTGGTCGGTGCCCTTGTGCTTGGGCATCACCGCCAGCATCCGCTCAAGAGCGAGAATCTTCTCCTCGTTGGTCGTCGCTTCGCGATACCACTGTTCAGCCTTAAAATACTCTGGCGTCAAATTTGCAGGCATGATTACAAACTCAAAAATTAAAACTCAAAAATCAAAATTACATAATCCAGCACTTGAATTTTTCAAGCGATGGATTACTTCCTTAATTTTGCATTTTGATATTTAATTTTTCATTCAGCTACTTTTTCAGCGACAAGGTCGCCGACTTCGCTTGTCGAGTATCCCATTTTTCCCGCTTGCAGGCTCTTTAGCTTATTGGCGGTGACATACATCACTGCTTTCTCTACAGTATCTGCTGCCTTTTCTTCACCGAGCGTCGCCAGCATCATTTGCATCGCGCATATCGCTGCAAGAGGATTTATCACACCCTTGCCCGTATACTTTGGTGCACTGCCGCCGATTGGCTCAAACATGCTGACGCCTTGCGGATTGATATTTCCACCGGCTGCGATGCCCATGCCGCCCTGCACCATTGCGCCGAGGTCGGTAATAATGTCACCGAACATGTTGCCGGTAACGATAACATCAAACCACTCAGGATTCTTGATCATCCACATACACGTTGCGTCAACGTGATAATATTCTCTCTCAATATCAGGGTACTCCGCCTTGCCCATTTCGTGAAAAGCCCGCTCCCACAAATCATAGATGTACGTCAGCACGTTGGTCTTGCCGCAAAGAGCAAGCGTGTTTTTGTTGCCCTTACCCCGCGCCCTTTTGCCGTACTTGCGGGCATATTCAAACGCGTACTTCAGGCAGCGATCCACTTGGAAACGATTATAGACAGCAGATTGCACAGCTACTTCCTGCGGAGTGCCTTTCATTGTAAAGCCGCCCGTGCCTGTGTAAAGGTCGCCGGTATTCTCGCGGACAACCGTAAAGTCGATGTCCTCAGGCCCCTTATCCTTCAGCGGTGTCTCTACACCAGGATACAGCTTGACTGGCCGAAGGTTTATATATTGGTCCAGATCGAAACGAGCCTTTAGCAAAATTCCTTTTTCCAGAATCCCCGGCGGCACATCGGGATGACCCATCGCACCAAGTAATATCGCATCAAACTTGCGAAGCTCTTCTACTCCGCTATCCGGCAGAGTCTCGCCGGTTCTCTTGTACCGCTCGCCGCCAAAGTCGAACTCAGTCAGATCGATCTTGAACCGGAATTTGTCCGCCGCAGTCTTTAATACCTTCACCGCCTCGACCGTCACCTCTGGCCCAGTACCATCACCAGGAATTACAGCAATTTTGTAGGTCTTGCCCATCTAACCTTTTCCTTTCTCTATCTTCAAACCACGGATTAACGCGGATTTTCACGGATTATATAATTCAAAGCAATTCTTCAATCAGTTCTCGTATCCCTTCTATCATTGCTCCAACATCTGAATTGTCGAACTTATCCCACTCGGCATGTAAGGCATGATTTCTAATCCCTGCAAATGACTTTACTCTTTTTGCCTTTACAGGGGTAAAGATATTCGCCTTTACTGATTCGTCAATGAGGGGGTCAAGAGTTTTGTTTTCCGTAATCAGCCCATTCTTCTGGGCAATTTTCTTTGCCGTATCCTCCAAAACCGCACTTGCCAAAACCGATGATTCGATCTTTCTATTTCCCTTGTGATACTCGGCTGCATGATCCAGAAAATCATCAAATGTTGCACCTGCTACAATATACTCAATCTTTCCAAGCAAACCTTGTTCCCATTCATCTTTTGCCCTTGTTAACAACCCAAGCATCTGCACCAGCACACTTGAGGTAACCCCTCGTTTCAAATCATCATCTGCCAGAAAACGGTCACATTCTTTAGCAATATGTGCTTCGGGTGGTGCTACATAGTGTATAAGGTTCACTGCCGAAGTCAGCCACGATCGAAATTCTGGGATTCTTTTCTGTGGGACCCAATATTCATAGCTGTTTTGGTCATATGTTTTATTTCCGTCACGGCTTATTTTTACAAGTGCTGGTCCTATCGTTCCAATTAAACTTTGGCCTTGATTGATTAGAGCTTCAAATCTATTGTTTATATCTTCTTTCGTTCCCATATCAGTATACCTTTCCACTTCTCCGTTCGTAGATGCGGAAAATACAATTTGAACTTTTTAATCCGTGTAAATCCGCGCTAATCCGCGGTTTTTTGTCCTTGAAGTACCATCCTCTTATACTTTAATGATCGCTCGCCAAAATTTATTAACAGTCCAACTTCAAGTCCTGTTGCCCTCAGATAGTTCAGAATCTGTGCCTCCTCGACGCCCGTAATAGCTTTGAGCGCCTTAAGTTCGACCAATACTTTCTCTCCCACCAGAAAATCGCACACGAACTGCTTTGCCAACCAACCTTTGTAAAAAACATCAATGCCTTTCTGTCTTTCGTAACGTACCTTACGGAGGTCAAATTCTATTGCCAAAGCTTCTTCATACACACTCTCAAGAAATCCGCTGCCGATAGTCTTGTGCACTTCCATAGCCGCACCAATAATCTCTCTTGTCAAATCGGAATACAATAAATCTGATTCAGCCACTTTTTTTCTCTTTATTGAAATCCGTGTAAATCCGCGTTAATCCGCGGTTTTTTTTATGTGTTCCAGCAGTCCGCCGTCGTTAATTATTTCAAGTGCAAAGTCCGGCAGCGGATTAAATCTAATATCTATACCAGCAGTTTGATCCTTAATCAAGCCGGCTTCATAGTCAATCTCAAGTTCATCGCCGTCTTTTATCTTCTCGGCGGCCTCAGCCGACTCAATAAGATAGAAGCCGTTGTTTATTGCGTTTCGATAGAAAATTCTGGCGAAAGATTTAGCAATTACAGTCTGGATACCCACTCCGCGGATAGCCCAGATGGCGTGCTCTCTCGACGAGCCGCAGCCGAAATCTTCACCGGCTACAATTACGTCATCTGCTTGAACCTTCTTTACAAACTCTGCATCCAAATCTTCCAGACAGTGCTTCGCCAGCTCCGCTTGATCATCTGTATTGAGATAGCGCGCAGGTATAATTTCATCGGTATTTATGTGATCCCTATTATACACGTGTGCCTTAGTCATAATTTCACCTATTCTAAATCTCGAATTTCCATCAGAGGTATTCTCTTGGGTCCGTCAACTTTCCTTCAATCGCGCTTGCCGCTGCTGTTGCGGGACTTGCTAAATATACTTCACTCTTTGGATGTCCCATTCGGCCAACGAAATTGCGATTAGTAGTGCTAACACACTTTTCACCTTCAGCTAACACACCCATGAATCCGCCCAGACATGCCCCACACGTCGGTGCAGCAATCACACAGCCGGCATCGTAAAATATATCGAACAGGTCTTCATCTTTCGCCTGCTTCCAGATTGTCGGCGTGGCTGGCACAATTATCGTGCGGATCGCAACTTGTTTTCCTTTGAGGATTTTCGCTGCAATCCTCAAATCTTCAATCCTACCATTTGTGCAACTGCCAATATAGGCTTGGTCCATTTGTTTGGCGGAACACTCCGATATCGTGACGCCATTGCTTGGCAGATGCGGCAAAGCCACCATCGGCTCGATCTTCGAGCAGTCAAACTCCTCCACCTCCTCATATTTGGCGTCGCTATTCGACTCATAAATGGTGTAGTCTTTTTTATCCTTGAGATGCTCATCGAGATACTGCTTCGTTGTCTGATCAAAACCGATTATTCCATTCTTGGCGCCTGCCTCGATAGCCATGTTCGTCATTGTCATGCGTGCTTCCATTGACATACTTTTTAGGGCTGAACCTGTGAATTCCATCGCCTTATAAAGCGTGCCATCGACGCCGATCCTCGCTATAACGGCAAGAATGACATCTTTGCTGTAAACGCCGGGTCCGAGTTTTCCACTGAGCACGAACTTCATCGAAGCCGGCACACGGAACCAGAGCTTTCCCGTAGCGATCGCAGCCGCAAGGTCGGTCGAGCCGACCCCTGTGCTAAAGGCGGCGAATGCCCCGTATGTACAGGTATGTGAGTCGGGTCCGATGATGACTTCGCCGGGCCGAATATGTCCCTGCTCAGGCAGTAGCGCGTGACAGACGCCGGCCCTTCCGAGCTTGTAGTAATATTTGATATTGTGTCGCCTTGCCCACTGGTCGAGTCTTTTATGCAGCTCGGCGCTTTTTATGTCTTTGGCTGGCTGGAAATGGTCGGGCGTAACAATAATTTTTTCTCTGTCGAAGACTTTATCAATACCTCGCGTTTCGAGCATGGATACAGCCGGCGGCCCAGTCACATCTATAAAAAGCACAACATCAAGCTGAGCATCTACAAGTTCACCCGGCCGAACACTATTTTTATTAGCTGCTCGTGCTAAAATCTTTTCAGTAATCGTCATGCCCATAATATTTATCCTAATCTTGTATTGCCTGCCCTCCATAGCCCGAAGGGCGTCGGAGGGTCATTCCCATTTACTATTTATTCTCCGTTTAGAATTTTGAGTTTTTGTCATTTGAATTTGTTTAGGATTTAGTGCTTCAAATTTCGGATTTACTTAAAGTTCTACTTTGAGACCTGGCTCTTCGCCTTTACCCTTGACTGTGACCATGCGGTTTATAGCATCAACGTAGGCCTTGGCACTTGCCTCGATAATATCCGTCGAGATGCCTCTGCCGATAAAGGTTCTGCCATCCTCGCTTATCCTGACTGTAGCTTCACCAAGCGCTTCTTTTCCGCCGGTGACGGCTTGTATAGAGTAGTTCTCAAGTTTAGGCGATAAGCCCGTCGCTTGCCTGATAGCCTCATAGGCTGCATCGACCGGGCCGTCACCCCAGGCAGCAGCCTGTTTAATTTCTTCTTTAGTTTTTATTTTCACACTTGCGGTTGGCAACGTCCCTGTTCCACATGAAACATGTAAGTACTGCAGTTCGAAGGTCTGCTCCGCAAGTATGTGGATCTCATCGCTGATTATCGCTGCAAGGTCTTCATCGAAGACCTCTTTTTTCTTGTCGGCCACAGCCAAGAATCGTTCATACGTCTTGTCCAGCTCCTCCTTGGTCAGTGTATATCCCATCTCTTCGAGACGATGGCGAAGACCATGACGACCCGTACGAGCCGTCAGAACCACGCGACTTTCGCCAAAGCCAACCACTTCAGGGCGCATAATTTCGTAGGTCTCCCGCTTCTTCAGGAACCCGTCCACATGGATTCCGGAGCTATGAGCAAACGCATTGCGTCCCACGACCGCCTTGTTGGCGGGAACGGGCATTCCCAGCATATCGGCCACCATGCGGCTAGTTCGGTAGAGCTCGCGGGTGTCGATACCTGTTTCCATCTCCTCAAAAAAGTCCGGTCGTGTATGAATAGCCATAACAACTTCTTCGATCGCCGCGTTACCGGCCCGCTCACCAACGCCGTTGAGAGTGCCTTCCACCTGTCGGGCGCCGTTCTTTACGCCTGCGAGTGAATTGGCTACGGCCATTCCCAAATCATCATGGCAGTGGACGCTGATTGTAGCCTTGCCGATGTTTGGCACATTAGCTTGAATGTCCCTGATAAGAGCACCGTACTGTTCGGGAATTGCGTAGCCGGTCGTATCGGGGATGTTCACGACAGTGGCACCGGCTTCAATCACCGCCTCAAGTATCTCATAGAGGTAGTTCCGGTCGGCTCGGCCCGAATCCTCAGCGTAAAACTCCACATCGTTGGTATATTGTGCAGCTTGCTTAACGGCTTCGACAGCCATCTTCAGGATGGTGGCCTGCTTTTGGCCCATCGTCTTGCCATACTTATCATCAGCGAATTTTCCCGCGATGTGGATCTCGGAAACACCGATACCGGTGTGGATGCGGGACCGCCTGGCTTTGGCCAGTGCTTTTCTGCAAACCTCAATATCCTCAGCTATAGCTCGAGTTAGGCCGCAGATGATAGGGCCTTCTATTTGTTCTGATATAAGGCGCACCGCCTCGAAATCTTCGGGCGAAGAAGCGGGGAATCCTGCTTCTATGACGTCAACATTAAGCCGAGTTAACTGCCGGGCGATTTCGAGCTTCTCTCTTGCTCCTAATCGGGTGCCGGCGGCCTGCTCGCCGTCGCGCAACGTAGTATCGAAAATCATAATTCTTTCTTTAGACATCTGTTTTTCTCCAGAAAAATTGTATCGATTGAGGCTAATTATGCCCAAGCAGGACCAAAAAGCCAAGAATTTACGAAAAAAGCCAATATTTATAGTGTAGAGATGGTGTGATTACTGCGCCTGGCGGCGCAGCAATAGCAAGCTAAGGCCAAGACTAGCCTGAAATGAAGAACAGATTATGTGGTTATCGTGCATCAATCAAATTATACAATAATCGGAAATCCTGGCAAGGAAAATTTTAAGTGCAACGGAAAATTATAGCGGGCATTTTGCGCAGGTTCAGCCATAAAGCACTTTTCACGCTCAGCTACGCTGAACTGGACAATGCGACGATAATCTGATAAATTGCGGATTCACTTTAACGTGCATAATAAGTTCCAGAAAAAGAATCTGATAGACAGACTATATATGGCGAATGATTCCATAGGTGAAAAAAACAACGGCGACGGTTCCCAAAGGCTCGACTTTATTCGGCAGATCGTAGCCGATGATCTTAAAACTGGTAAATGGGGTGGTCAGGTTGTAACACGGTTTCCGCCTGAGCCGAATGGCTATCTACATATTGGACACGCAAAGAGTATCTGTCTGAACTTCGGCATCGCAACAGAGTTCGATGGCAGGTGCCACCTGCGCTTCGATGACACCAATCCCGAAAAAGAAGAGCAAGAGTACGTCAATTCCATCATCGAGGATGTGCGCTGGCTCGGCTGGGACTGGGGTGAGCATCTTTACTATGGCTCCGATTATTTCCAGCAGATGTACGAGTATGCGGTGCAACTAATAAAAAAAGGCAGAGCTTACGTCTGCGATCTTACATCCGACGAGATCCGCGAATATCGCGGCACACTCACTGAGCCGGGAAAGAATAGTCCACACCGCGACCGCAGCATCGAGGAAAATCTTGAACTATTTGAGAGCATGCGCAAAGGTGAATTTCCCGATGGTTCCCGCACGCTCCGCGCAAAAATTGATATGGCCCATCCAAACCTCAACATGCGCGACCCGGTGATGTACCGAATCCTTCACGCAACGCACCATCGCACAGGCGATAAATGGTGCATATACCCGATGTACGACTGGGCTCACGGACTTGAAGATTCCATTGAAGAAATCACACATTCTATCTGCACGCTTGAGTTCGAGAATCATCGGCCTTTGTATGACTGGTTCCTCAATGAGCTTGGCATCCACCACCCCCAACAGATAGAATTTGCCCGGCTGAACCTATCTTATACCATAATGAGTAAACGCAGGCTATTGAAACTCGTACGCGATGGTCACGTTAAAGGCTGGGATGATCCCCGTATGCCGACAATATCCGGCCTTCGCAGACGAGGTTATTCGCCCGAATCCATCCGCAACTTTTGCAAAGTCATCGGTGTAAACAAATTCAACAGTACCATCGACATTGCGCTTTTAGAGCACTGCGTGCGCGAGGACCTTAACAAAACTTCACCTCGCGTGATGGCAGTACTTAGACCACTGAAAGTTATCATTGATAATTATCCAGAAAATCAGGTCGAACAATTCGACGCTATAAACAATCCGGAGGACGCTTCTGCCGGCACTCGCAAAGTTCCATTCTCAAGAGAATTGTATATCGAGCGCGATGATTTCATGGAGGAACCGCCCAAAAAGTTCTATCGGCTGGCTCCTGGCAGAGAGGTTCGGCTGCGATACGCGTATTTCGTTCACTGTACCGATGTTATCAAAAATAATAAAGGGGAAATTATCGAGCTGCATTGCACGTATGATCCTGCGACGCGAGGCGGCGACGCTCCGGATGGCAGAAAGGTAAAGGCAACTCTTCACTGGGTCAGCGCCGGTCATTCGCTGGATGCGGAAGTTCGCTTATATGACCATTTATTTACGAAGGAAAATCCTGATGATGCGCCCGAAGGACAGGATTTTACTGTAAACTTCAACCCCAATTCTCTAAAAGTGCTCACCGGCTGCAAGGTTGAGCCATCGCTGAAAAATGCAAAACCACTTCAGCGTTTTCAATTTGAAAGGCTTGGTTATTTCTGCGTCGATCCCGACACCACTAGCAGCAACCTCGTCTTCAACCGCACCGTCACGCTACGTGACGAATGGGCGAAAATCCAAAAAACAAAACAGGAGCCAAGCAGGTGACAAACGAAGTCCCAAAGCATATGGTCAGAATGGGGATACTCATAGTAAATCTTCAGTCACTCGAATTTGCCCTACGTGCCTTTTTATATAATGATGAGGCAGGTTGCAAGAAAGATACGAAGCCTGAATTCCTTGAAAACATAAAGTATGGAGACCAAGTTCCTGAGAATGCGTTTACAAATTATGATTCCTTAAGGGAATTAATCAAAAAATATAATGGCAAGATACGAAGCTATGACCCTGACTTGTGCATTGTTGAAGATTTGGTGTGTATTCGCGATGCCCTTGCACACGGACGCATTGCGAGTAAGGTCCCTTCAACGAATGAGCCCTGCAAACTGGTGAAATATGACAAACCATCGAATGGGAAAGTTCGTGTGACTCATTGCGTAATTCTGACAAAGGATTGGTTTGATCGAGAAATCAAGCGTGTTTATGAAGCTATTCAAAAGGCGAGTAAGGCGAACGAGAAATTTCATAACACAAGCACTTCTTTGTGAACCTTTTTAAAAGTCACCTTCGAAGGGTACGTCTATACAAGATCAGCTACATGTGGATTAATGCTTCCACCTATCAAATTGAACCGCTGCCTTACGGTCGCGGCTCTGTTTTGAGATTGTTATTTTGTCAAAATCATTTTTATTGCAACCGCAAGTAAGACTACACCGAACATCTTTCTTAAAAAAGGCTCAGAAAGTCCTACCACAAATTTTGCCCCAAGCAATCCTCCGAAGAAAAAACCCAGACAAATAAAGGCAGCGATTTTCACATCTACAAAACCTGCTTTATAGTATGTCCATGCTGCCAATAGGCCGATCGGTGGAATCATAAGCGCCAGTGTCGTCCCTTGCGCGGCGTGTTGAGATAAGCCGAACAGAAAAACAAGAGCAGGTATTACTATAGTACCGCCGCCGAGACCAAACATTCCACTAAACACGCCGGTCAAAAGGCCCAAAAGTATGTAAAGGATTATATTCATATTTATCCAACCTGTGTGTTTGAATATCAAAACATATATTATCTGCCGAACAACTCAGCAAATCTCTCTTCAATGTCAGTGTGCTCACATAACGTCTGGCCGATCAGGATTGCTCTGACGCCGACGGATTTTAGTTTGTCGACGTCGGCTCGCGTTTTTATGCCGCTTTCGGCGACTAATTCGTTTTGATTTTCAAGGAGTTCTGCCAATCGGCTGGTTGTATTTAGATCAACCTGCATTGTAGTCAGGTTGCGATTATTGATTCCCAGCACACTGTATCCTTTTTTAGGAAAGCCGATCAGACTACGGACAGCCATCAATGTATCAGCCTCGTGGACTTCCAATAGGACAGTCAGCGTTAGTTCTGCTGCCGCTATCATCAAGTCCATAAGTTCACCCGGTTTAAGAACCTCCGCTATCAGAAGTATCGCATCGGCACCTGCGGCAAGAGATTCGTAAACCTGCCAGATATCGATAATAAAGTCTTTCCGCAGGATGGGCAAATCTACGACTTTTTTAATCTGCTCGATATACTCAAGCCGACCCTGGAAATATTTTTCATCTGTAAGAACACTGATCGCATCCGCTCCACATTTCTCGTAAATCTGCGCGATTGCGACAGGGTCGAAATCTTCACGGATGATACCGGCTGAAGGCGAAGCCTTCTTGACCTCGGCGATAACATTTATGCCCCGGCTGTTGTGTTTTGTCACCGCCTTATAGAAATTACGACACTTGGGCATCGAATGAATCTGCTGCCGGAGTTGCTCAAGGCTTGTTTGCAATTTCCGAGCTGCCACTTCAGCTTTCTTGTCAGCGATTATTTCGTCCAATACAGTAGCCAATATGCTTACCTCAAGTGCTGTGGTCTTTTAGTAGTGGTTCCTTTGTGGTTCACTCGCTTTTCTCTGGCTGGACCTGGTCGGTAACCTTGACGTAGCCTATCCGAAGCTCACTCAGGGTATTCTTTAGGACTTTTTGTTCTGCTGTTGTAAGATTGCCTTTGGTTTTCTCCTCGAGTACTTCCAGCATATCAATATTGTATCTTGCCAGCTCCAAATCCGGTTTTCTTTCCTCTTGTCCCTTTAGCTGTAGAAGGCCCAGTGCAAACAACGCCTGCGTGGTAAGCATACTTACCAAAGCCGCAAAGTCCCCTTTCGGCAAAGGCCCCGTTGGGCGTTGTGCTTGAGCCTTCTCCTTGTCCTGTTCTTCCTGGGCGGCTAAAATTTCTTTTTCCCGCTGTGCTTCTTTCTTCCAGTCTTCATTCACTATTATCTTTTTTTCCTGCTTATTCTCTTGTTCAGCCATAACGTGTGAACCTCCGTAGGCACCGCTCTATAGTCGTTTGCGGTATTTTCTCATGTCTCTTTCAACATCACGTTTCTGATCTCTGTCGGTAATAGCTTGTCTTTTATCGTATTTTCTTTTGCCCCTGGCAAGCGCAAGTTCAATTTTCGCAAAACCTCTATTGTTAAAATAAATCTGTAGCGGAACAAGCGTGAAACCTCTTTGCTCAAGTTTCGTTGCTATCTTACGCAACTCAGCCTTGTGCAGCAAAAGCTTTCTCATGCGCATCGGCTCATGATTAAATGCTCCTGCTTGCTGGTATTGGGCAATCTTCGACCCCATGAGCCAGCACTGGCTGCCCTTTATCATTGCATAGGAGCCATCGAGGTCGGCTGTCCCAGCTCGTAGCGATTTGACCTCTGTACCCAGAAGTTCGAGACCAGCCTCGAACTTTTCGAACAGCATGAAATTTCTATAAGCCTTTTTATTGGTTACTCGGGGGCTTATATTCTCTTTGCGCTTGCGAGATTTTGCTGCCATTTACGCTATGATAGGTTCAGACGTGAAATTTTGCAAGCTAACAGATATCCACTTATGCTCAGATGCCGCCAGGTTCAGCTATTGTTTGTTTAGCAGACATTGATGAATAAGTGCAGCAGCAAGCCATACTGCAAAGCTCGCGCCGAGCACCGTCCATAGAGGAAGCTGTTTGCGGAAGCTTGCAAACGCAACAAGAAAGAATAAAATAGTTGGCACAATACCCCAGAGGGCGCCTCTGGTGTAATCGACCATCAGCCTGAAATCGCCGGGATTATCGTTATACAGCCACACTAATACAATAAGACCGGTCAAAGGCATCACGGCAATAAGGCCGGCTAATGTTGGCAGTCTGCGTCCTATCTGTGTACAAAAGACTATGACCCCCAGGCTAATCAATAATTTAATGGCAAACCGCATACCTCGACCGCACTCTTACTTTGGCCCACACATTCAGGTCATAATGGCAACGCACGATGCGCTCTATCTGCTGTTTTGGATTTTACTTAATGAATCGAATAGTCAGTGGATAGCGATAGTGTTCGCCATTGTTGGCCTTGACCGCTGCAATCAGCAAAAAGATCACGTCCACAATAACTACTGCCGGTACGAGAACAAAGCCAACACATGCAAAACAGAGCAGGCCGGCGATAATTCCATATATCAGCATTGATATCTGGAAGTTGACTGCTTCTTTGCCCTGCTCATCCATAAACGGATGCTCATTTTTTTTGATTTGCCAGATTATCAAGGGCCCAATGACATTGCCAATTATCGGCACAATCGGTATGAACATTGCAAGACCTGCCAGATGGCAAATCATCGCCCACATGCGTGCGTCTTTATTTTCTTCCGTAGCTGGCGAGCTTTGTTGGATGTCTGCTGCCGGCTGTGCACCAGTTGCACCTTGCTCGGCACCGGTTTCACTACCGGAATCCTGTGTGGTTTCCGGTGTTTCGTCTTTTTTTGCCATAGCTTGACTCCTATGTTAAAAGGCTACTTCCTTATTTTGGGATACAAAATTTCCCCGAACTTCAATTTTTCTAACACTACCTGACAGAATCGTCAAGGCCAAAAATCCAGTTGCTGCGGCCTATCCGAGGACTTCACCGAGAAAACGAATTTGCCAACAAGGCCATATCTTCATAATATATTGGCTGCTGTTGCTCTGGCTTTCTACTATCGAGACGCTGAAGAACGTATGGATGTGTCACAAAATTTAGGGATTGCACTTTTTCTTACACTCCTCGCAGGGCTTTCAACAGGAATTGGCAGCGCCATCGCGTATCTGATTAGAAGGCCGAGGATCGCTTATCTTTCATTTTCGCTTGGTTTGTCAGCAGGCGTGATGGTTTATGTTTCTTTCATGGAGCTGCTACCTAATGCAGCAAAAAATGTCAGCGAATTCTGGGCCGTAGCTTATTTTTTCCTGGGGATACTCATCATTGCTATAATTGACTTGTCGGTCCCCGGCCCGGAAAACCCCCACGAATATGAAGGCATCGATGCTCCTACCGCTCAGCGTCAGGACAGCTATCTGATGCGAACCGGCTTAATGACGGCACTTGCCATCGGTATTCATAATTTCCCCGAGGGTTTGGCGACGTTCGCTTCTGCCCTTAGCGATGTCAGACTCGGCGTGTTTATTGCTATTGCAATCGCCATCCACAATATCCCAGAGGGAATCGCCGTGTCGGTGCCTATCTTTTATGCTACCGGGAACAAGAATAAAGCATTCTTTTATTCTTTTCTCTCTGGGATATCCGAGCCGATTGGAGCGATCATTGGTTATCTTTTACTTATGCCATTTCTGACCGAGGCGGTTCTTGCGGCTGTCCTGGCGCTCGTGGCTGGAATCATGATATACATATCTCTGGATGAGCTGCTGCCGATGGCCCACCGTTACGGCCATGGCCATTTGGTCATCGCAGGAGTAGTCATCGGCATGCTCATTATGGCTGTAAGTCTGTTAGCGATATAGAGCGTTTTGCTTAACTTCGTCAAAGTCGATACATTTAGAGCCTATCCGAATAACCTGGAGCAACGGAACGTAATTATGGCACAGACAAAATGAAGAAGACCGAAATAATTCTCAGGTTTCTTCTCCCACCGTACCAATATACGCCGGAAACGATTCA
>Ga0307431_1000358_pt1 | contig 32323 bp, 41 predicted proteins | sample SalMarWE160170MG_FD_202155 | JGI IMG/M metagenome (GOLD analysis project Ga0307431, IMG submission 202155) | Salt marsh sediment microbial communities from the Plum Island Ecosystem LTER, Massachusetts, United States - WE1603-170 | ecosystem: Environmental > Aquatic > Marine > Intertidal zone >...
TACAAAAGGGTCAGGAAACTTTGAAACAGAAACAGATCTATCTGCAAAAAGCTGAAACTGAGAGAGAAGCCCGGAGGCCAGAGCTTTGGCAGCGGGCCGAACATGAAGTCGCTGCTATAATAAGCAGCAATGGTAAGGGCGGCAATAAGATGAGTTATGTCCGAACTAAGGCCTTGCGTTGTCGATCGACAGAAATACGCTTCAAAGAATTGAAGTTTAATGACGAAATTTTCAGAAGGGCCCACGGTCTTGCTAGAGGCATAGAAATTCTGAAGAAGCATTTAGCTGGGATTAAAGAGAAACGCAAAGAGTATCAAAAGAAGAAAGCAACAGAAGTTCAAGTTGAGCAAGCTGTTGCTTGAATCGTAAATTTTCTGGTTAACGCAAATTGGTCTCTTGAAAAAGAGGCCTTTTTTATTGTATGCGAATAATAAAATTGAAATTCTTTGAAAATTATGGTAAATTAAATAATATGAAATTTCTGATTAAAAATTTTGTTTTTGTTCTAATTATCTTTCTGATAATTTCAGGTGTTTTTGCTTTATTCTTTAATCCTTTTGAAGAAAAAACAGAGATTTCTTTAAGTAAATTAGTTGAAGAGATTAATCAGGAAAAGATTGAGAATATAACGGTTGCCGGTTCAGAGATTTCAATCTTGTTTAGAGATGGAACAGAGGCAAAGTCAAGAAAAGAATCGGAAAGTTCTCTTACAGAATCATTAATAACCCTTGGCGTAGATTCAAAAAAATTAAAAACAATAGAAATTAAAGCAGAACCAGAAGGAGGAGTTTGGATTTGGCTCACGCCTATTTTAATGTTTGGACTGCCTGTTTTAATTTTTGTATTCTTCTTTTTTATGATCTTCCGTCAGGCCAAAGCTGGGGCCGGTCAAGCTTTTAGCTTTACTAAAACCAGAGCCCGCTTATTTGGAGCTGAAGGCCATCCCAAAGAAAAAATCAGCTTTAAAGATGTTGCTGGATTAAAAGAAGCAAAAGAAGAATTAAAAGAAATTGTTGACTTTTTAAAAAATCCCAAAAAGTATTTAAAAATGGGGGCCAGAATTCCACGAGGAGTTCTATTGGTGGGTCCGGCTGGCTGTGGAAAAACATTGCTCGCGCGCGCTGTGGCCGGCGAGAGCAATGTTCCATTCTTTTCAGTTTCTGGCTCAGAATTCGTGGAAATGTTCGTAGGCGTAGGGAGCTCGCGGGTCCGGGATCTCTTTTCTTCTGCTAAGAAAGCCGGGACTTCAATTATCTTTATTGACGAACTTGATGCTATTGGCAGACACAGAGGAGCTGGAATCGGAGGAGGACACGATGAAAGAGAACAAACCCTGAACCAGATCTTAGTAGAAATGGATGGATTTGAAAGAAATACAAGCACGATCGTTATCTCAGCTACGAATCGACCGGATATTTTAGACCCAGCTCTTTTAAGACCTGGGAGATTTGATAGGAAAGTGGTGTTAGATATGCCTGATATTAACGGCAGAAAAAACATCTTAAAAATTCACTGCAAAGGAAAACCATTGGCTTTAGACGTAAACTTAAGAGAAATTGCTGAAAGAACTCCTGGTTTCTCTGGCGCAGATATAGCTAATCTTGTTAATGAAGCGGCAATTTTAGCTGCTAAAAGGAATAAAACACAGGTTTATCAGCAAGAACTTTTAGAATCAATTGAAAAAGTATTATTAGGCCCTGAAAGAAAAAGCCATATCTTATCTGTCAAAGAAAAAAAGATTGCCGCTTTTCACGAAGCAGGCCATGCTTTGATCTCTGCTTCTCTGCCTGAAACCGAACCAGTTAGAAAAATTTCAATTATTGCCAGAGGCATGGCTGCTGGATATACCTTAAAAATGCCGACTGAAGAAAGAAGAATTAAGACAAAAAGAGAATTCTTAGCTGAAATGGCAACTTTGCTTGGAGGATACTGCGCTGAAAGATTAAAATTCAAAGAAATTACTACTGGAGCATCAAATGATTTAAAAAGAGCTTCTGGCTTGGCTCGTAAATTAGTTAAAGAATACGGAATGTCCGCTTTAGGGCCAATTTCTTTTGGCGAAAAAGAAGAATTAGTTTTCTTAGGAAAAGAGATTTCAGAGCAAAGGAATTATTCTGAAAAAGTAGCTGCCAAGATTGACAAAGAAGTTGAGAAATTTATCAAAGCGGCTGAAAAAGAAGCATTAAAAATATTATTTAAAAAGAAAGCATTGCTTGAAAAAATCGCCCAAACCCTAATTGCTAAAGAAACCATTGAAAAAGAAGAGTTTGAAAGATTGATGAGAGGACCCGCCGTTGCTAAATCTATAAGTGGCAAAGCAAAAAAAACCAAGTTTCCTTCCTTGAAAATTAAAATGAAAGAGGTAAAGTAGCAAATATGCGCGCGTAGCTCAATGGCGGAGCAAGGTCCTTATAAGGCCGAGGTTGATGGTTCGAATCCATCCGCGCGCACCAAGGGCGGTTGGCGCAATGGTTAGCGCGTTTCGGTGACATCGAAAAGGTTACTGGTTCGAGTCCAGTACCGCCCACATGGAGATAAAAATAATCTATGAAGATGATGATATTTTGGCAGTTGATAAACCAGCAGGGATTGTAGTTGCTGACATATATCCTGACTTGAGCAAAGTTCACAGATTAGACAAAGACACTTCCGGAATTCTTCTAATCGCAAAAAATGAAAAGGCCTTGATTTTTTTGCAAAAACAGTTTAAACAGAGGAGTGTAGAAAAGAAATACATTGCTTTGGTAGTCGGAAATATTAAAAATAATCAAGGAAGAATTGAAACTTTAATCGGCCGGTCAAAAAAGCAGGGCGCAAAGCAGAAAGTTTATTTAATAACCGAACCAGACGCAAAAGGAAAAAGAGAGGCAATTACTGAGTATAAAGTATTGAAGAGATTTAAAGATTATACTTTGCTGAAAGTTTTTCCAAAAACAGGAAGAATGCATCAAATCAGATGTCATTTCTCTTATCTTAGTCATCCAATTGCTGGAGATAAAAAATATGGATTTAAGAATCAGTCCTGTCCAAAAGGATTAAAGCGTCAATTTTTGCACGCCAGTTATATTAAAATAAAATTACCTAACGGCAAATATAAAGGGTTAAGCTCCGAATTAGCCAAAGATTTAAAAATATGTTTAGCCAACTTAAAAAAGAACTTCCAGATATAAAACCTGGTGATACTATCCAGGTGTATCAAAAAATCAAAGAAAAAGATAAAGAACGACTCCAGACATTTGAAGGCGTAGTTTTAGCTAGAAAACACGGTAAAGGGATTTCCGCTACTATAACAATAAGAAAAGTGGTTTCCGGAGTTGGGGTAGAAAAGATTTTTCCTGTTCATTCTCCTGCTATTGAAAAAATAGAGGTTTTAAAAAAAGGAAGAGCTAGAAGGGCAAAACTTTATTATTTAAGAACAGCAAAGGGCAAAAAAGCAAAATTAAAGCCCAGGTGATGGAATTAGTATACATACATGGTTGAGGGCCATGGCTCGTAAGAGCGTGCGGGTGCGAATCCCGCCCTGGGCACCATGTGGGCGGTTAGCTCAATTGGCAGAGCATTTGTTTTACATACAAAAGGCTATAGGTTCAAGTCCTATACCGCCCACCATGCCGAAGTAGCTCAGTGGTAGAGCACTTCTCTGAAAAAGAAGGGGGCGTGAGTTCAATTCTCACCTTCGGCACAAAAAATTGCGGGAGTAGCTTAGTGGTAGAGCGTCTCGTTGCCAACGAGAAGATCGCGGGTTCAATCCCCGTCTCCCGCTCCACAAACCCTTGACAAGCCCTGTAGATAAGCTAATATGATAAAATCCCGCTTAGCGGGATTTAAAATGAATATTATTGTAGAAAAAGAAGACCCCTACTTATGGGCCAAAAAAATCTCGGTTATTTTAATAATTTCTGGATATATAACCAGCGGCTTATTTTTCGGTATTCAAGTTTCATCTGAACCAGTTCCTGTTTTAGAATTAGCTTCAATTCAAGAAAACAGCTTCTTGCCAATATCTAATCCTGAATCTCCAATTAAAACCAAGAAAGTAAAAGTAATAGTTACCGCTTATTCCAGCACTACTTGCCAAACAGACGATACTCCATTTATAACTGCTTCAGGAAAAACAGTTGAACAAGGAATTGTGGCAAACAATCTCTTGCCCTTTGGAACAGAAATTAGAATACCAGAATTATACGGCGATGAGATTTTTGTGGTTGAAGACAGAATGAACCAGAAAAAAGGCTATTATCATGTTGATATTTGGTTTGCTGATTATGAACAAGCAAAAAACTTTGGAGCAACAACAACATATATTGAGATTTTAGAGAGTTAAATAAAATATTAAAAACCCCCGCCTTGGCGGGGGTTTTTTCTTGGACAGCCGATTTTTGAAGATTTTAAGATTCAAATTCCTCTCTTGGTTTTTCGGTCTGTTTAATAATATATTGAATGACAAAAATTGTTACTTCGCGATGATGAGGAACCCAGGTGGTCAAAATTCTTCCATTTCCGATAGTTTTCTTGAAAGTAATATGTTTAGCTGATCTAACTCGCTTAAAGCCATTATTTTCAAGAATTCGTATTACTTTATTTTGAAGTAACGGCTTAAGTTTTCCCATATAAAAGTTCTCTTGAGACTAATACAGAAATATAATTTAAAGACGAAGAAGGAATCTTCTTCAATTGAGCTTTGGGGGTATCTGGATCTTTTAAATATTCTTTAATTAAATCTTTTATATTATCTTTAACCTCTTCTTCTGTTTTTCCTTGGGTGGCAATATCCAAAATCGGGCATTCGGCAACAAACCACTTACCTTCTTTTGTAATAAAAACTGGAAATGGAAATTGAATTAATTTTCTCATATATTTTATTATATCTTATTAAAATCTTTAGTCAAACTTGTGCCCAGGGTGGGACTCGAACCCACACGGGATTTCTCCCACTTGATTTTAAGTCAAGCTTGGTTACCAATTACAACACCTAGGCAAATCTTAGACACGGGTGGGAATCGAACCCACGTATATTGGTTTTGCAAACCAATGCCTTGCCATTTGGCTACCGTGTCACATTGTATCTATAATAGCAAATTTCTTGGTAAAAATCAATTATTTTTCTTTTTTCAACTTTTCTAAAAGCTCCTCAATTTTTGCCGCTTCTTCAGTTTTTTCTTCTTTTTTAAACTCTATCCTGGGAATTGGCCTCATTCTTAAGCGCCTATTTAAAACTTGCTGAATATTATAAATTCTTCTATTCAAAATCTTAAAAACCTTATCAATCTGCTCATCTGGCATCACTGAAACATATGTTTTTGCCTCTTTTAAATTCGGCGAACTCTCTACGCGAGTAATAGTCACTAAAACTCCCTGGGGGAAATCAACATCCCGCAGAAGAATCTTTCCTAACTCATTTTTAATTAAAGCATTAACGCGCTGGATACGATTAGACATATCACAATTCTCCTTTTTTGCTTTCTTTAACATAAACATGGAGAATGTCTCCCTCTTCTATTTTCGTGTCTCCTTGATAAAGTATTCCGCATTCTGCTCCTTTTCCAACCTCTCCAATTTCTTTCTTTTCTTTCTGGAGTTTTGTAATTTTCCCTTGACCTACTTTTTCCTCCTTTCGATAAACCTCTATTGAAGCTCCTTTCTTCGCCTCGCCGTCAATCACTTTTCCGCCAATAATCTGACGGTTTTTCTCTGTTAAGAAAATCTCTAAAACTTTAACTTTCCCTAAATCATTTCTCACTATTTCAGACGAAACCCTTTTTTCTAAAAGATCTCTAACTCCCTGAGCCAGTTCATAAATCACCTCAAAACAGATTATCTTTATTTTTTCTCTTTCAGTAAAACTTTGAGCAATTGGATCTGTTTTTACTCGAAAACCAATAATTTTAGACTTGCTTCCTATAGCCAGCTTTACATCTGATTCATTTATTTCTCCAACTTCTGCTTTCAAAATCTTCAAAACAATTTTTTCTTGAGGAAGTTCTTTTAAAACTTCTTCAATTGCTTCTAAAGAACCCAAAACATCAACTTTCAAGATTATATTTAAAATCTTCTGGTCGGATTCAATAACAGGCGCTTCCGGAGCTTGCTTAAAAGAGCTCTTCATTTCTTCTTTAGCTGCCTCAATATTAATAAAAGCTTTTAATATTTCTCCGACCCCAGGCACACCTTCAAGCCCTAATACAACAACTGGCATTGACGGCAAAGCTTTTTTAATAGCTTTGCCTTGGAAATCCTCCATAATTCTAATCTTGCCAACTACAGAAGATGTTCCTAATATATCACCTTTTTCCAAAGTTCCATTTTGCAAAATTAAAGTAGCTGTTGGTCCTCGCTGAGAATCTAAATATGATTCAACTACCACTCCTTCAGCTGGCTTAGAAACGTCTGCTTTAAAATCCTCCATTTCAGCCACTAATAAAATTAATTCTAAAAGCTCGGGAATTCCCCTGCCTGTTTCTGCTGACGTTTCTACTGAAGGAATCTTCCCTCCCATTGATTCAACCGAAATATCTTGGATTAATAATTCTCTTTTAACCTTTTCCGGATCAGCTCCCGGCTTATCCATTTTATTAATAGCTGCAATCATAGGAATTTGAGTTTTCTTAATAAGGGAAATTGCTTCTTTGGTTTGGGGCTTTATTCCTTCCTCAGCAGCTATTACCAAAACTGCGATATCAGCTACTCTTGCTCCTCTGGAACGCATAGCTGAAAACGCTTCATGTCCAGGAGTATCAATAAAAGTAATTTTCTTTCCCTGATGTTCAACTTCATAAGCCCCAATATGCTGGGTGATTCCTCCTGATTCTTTCTCTGTAATCTTCAAATCCTTAATTTTTTCCAAAATAGAACTTTTGCCATGGTCAACATGGCCCAAAACAACCACCACCGGCGGACGAGATATTAAGTTTTTATCTTTTTCTTTAGTCATTTTTTGCTTTCTCAATAGCTTGTTTCTCTTCTTTAGATAAAGAATATTTTGAACCACTATTCTCTATTGGTTTTCCATATACTCTATTTCCTTCTCTAGAATACAAACTGGTAATCACTACTCCATTATTATTTCCATCAAGCAGGGCAACTGAAAAACTCTGGTCGCCTCCAACCGCAGAAAAAGGATTATATCTAACTATTCCAACTTTCTGAATAGAAGTTTTACTGGTTTGAGAAATCTTTTCAACTTCTTTTTTCAGTTCCTCAAATTGTTTCAAAACCTTTTTCAAATCCTTTGGTTCTTTATCTTTTTTAAATAAATTAAACATATTTATTATTCTAAACCAAAACCCTGTTTTATTCAAGAAAAAAGCCGAGGCCGGGCCTCGACTTTTTTAATCTGGCGGGCTACCTCGGTCTAGAACTAAGAATTCAGGAACAAATTCAAGAATTTTAGCGATTCTCAGGACGAGGTGTCTCGGTCAGGTTTATTATAGCAAATTTAAGAAAAATAAATAGCTCTATAAATAAAAACAATGGGCTAAATAACTAATTTTAGCTCAAAAATATCAAAAAACACTTAATAATATTGACAAGTATAGCAAAGTATGCTATACTTATTTGATATACTACAGAATTGTGGTAGTATGTCTTGAAGCTTAAAAACTGAAAAAATCGGATAATTTACGTAAACGCAAACCCAAATCCAGTAAGGAGGTATCGTCATGACGAAGAAAGAGTTGTGTAAAGACCAGCGTGAAGGTCTGATTGCCAAGCTGACAGCCTTTTTCAAAGGCTTGGAAGTTGAGGTAATCGATGATGTGGTGGCAGAGGCCAAGAAACAGGCTACTGCCGAAACGGTTGAGGAACGAAAGAATGGACTGACCAAGTTGTTTGACAGCCAGATGGAAACCCTAAAGTCACGGGGTTGCCCACAGGCCATTCTGGAAGCATTCCAGAACCTGCGTGATGCAGTGCTGTCAAAAGCAGCTGAGATGGAGATTCCCAAAGGGCACATTCCATTCGTGCCGGTGATTCCGCGAATCTATATGGGTGTCTACGGACTCATGCCCATGGTTCGTAACGGTGAGAAGGTGGGCTACACCTACCTCGATCCGAACGAGATCACCGACCAAGTGGAAACCCCGAAGAATCCGTATTTCATCTACGACGTGGAAAACGGCAAAGACATGCTCGGTAAGTCGCCCGAAAAGGCAGAGAAGCTCATCACAGAGCAGAAACGATCCTGTCTGACGGATGACGAGGGTATCGCCGTATGCATTCACACTAACGTGCTCTCAGAGCACTATGTGGACTGCACGGGTTCCCGCTACAAGCGCGTCGACCGTGTGCCGATTGTCTACCTCGGCGGCGGCGGGCCGGGGCTCGACTGGGTCAGCTTCGGCAACTCGAATGACGGGTGGGGTTCCGCTTCCTGCCGTAGTCGGTCCTAGGAATTTGGAACTTTGGACCTTTTGATTTTTTGTTCCTTGTTTCCGCCGAAGGCGGTCGCTACAATTTTTTGCACTAAACGTGCGATCAAAGGGTAGGTCAGAAATGATCTACCCTTCTTTATTTCTTTATTTTTACAAGGTTTTATAGTATACTAAAAGTGCTGCCTACATTGACTGGGAATACTCCCAACGGGCCGCTGTCTTTTTAGTCCAATTGTGGACTGAAAGGGGCAGCCGGTCCTCCACAATTGGAGCCCTTTGGGGTTTCAGTCAATGTGGGCAGCAGGTCTCGGCTGTCCCTTTTTTTTATTTCAATTTTCTTTAAGCCACTCCCACATCTTATGCCGTATTTCTTGTTCAAGTTTATTGCTATTTGCGTGGCTTAACACCCCGAGATATGAATTAAAAGTTTGCATTAGGGCATGCTCATCGATTTTACCTTTCTTGTATTCTTTGACTCTCTGTTTTAGCTTCCTAAAAATCCTTTGCTTGGTTTTAGTTCTTAATATAATTACTTTAGGTAAAATAACATATCCTAAATAGTCAACTCCCTGGCAATATTTACGGATAGTTACTTTGCCTGGGTGTAAACGAATTTTAAGTTCTTTCTTGAGAAAAATCTCAATTTTAAGCAATATATCAGCCAAATAATTTGCATCATAATGAACAACAATAAAATCATCAGCATAACGGATATAATTTGTTGCTTTCAATTTCTGTTTTATGAACTGATCCATTTCATTCATATAAATGTTAACCAGAATTTGAGAAGTTAAATTACCAATTGGAACGCCTTTCTTATCTCTTTTTGTAGTAAATTCAGACTCAAAACTTTTGATAACTTGCTTAATCAACCATAATGCGTCTTTGTCCTTAATCCGTTTAGAGATAATTTTAATTAATACTTTATGATCGATGGTTGGAAAAAATTTCTTTATGTCACATTTCAAAACAAAGCACTTACCATTGGTTTGATAAACGCTTCTCAACATCTGACTTAATTGTATTACCGCTTTGTGGGTGCCTTTATCTTTTCGAGAAGAATAAGAGGCAAAAATAAAGGTCGGATTAAAAATTGGATAAAGTATTCGATGAATAGCATGATGCATGATTCTATCTCGAACCTCGGCTTTGTGAATATGCCTTTTCTTTGGATCATTGATATAAAAACCAATATACTTACCATGTTTATATCTTTTGCTTTTTAGTTCTTGGTGCAATGCAAATAGATTGTCCTCAAGATTAATCTCAAATTTCTGAACATCGTTTTTACACCGTTTACCATTTTTAAATTCATCCCAAGCTAAAAGCAGATTTTCCATTGAAATAATATCATTAAATACTTTTTTATAAATCTTCATATGCAAAATTTAGATCAAATTCAAAATGAGGCGCCGATTCTAAAAAAGACTGTTGATCTTTATAAAGAGTATTATCTGTGTCTCAAAACGTTTCCTAAAAAAGATCAATACATGCTAGGCAAAAAATGCGAAGAATATATTGTGTCTTTTATGGAATTAATTTTATCAGCAGTCAGCTCTTATAAGCAAGAGAAGAAAAATAAACTTTTAGAAGCAAACAATAAATTTGACGTTCTAAAAGTTATGATTAGAATGGCCAGAGAGCTGAAGATGATTGATAATAAAAAATACTTAAAACTGGAAGGTCAAATACAAGAAATTGGGCGAATGCTTGGTGGTTGAATTCGCTCTTTGGCTTAAAAGCAAAAACGCCCGGAAGGACGTTTTTTGTTTGAATTTTAGAGGCTACGGCAGGAAGCGGAACCCCACTTGTCATTCGAGTTGTCGAAGTTGTTCCAGTTGAGCTTCGGCTTGTCGTCGTTGAGGTAGACATTCGGCACATTGTCGACGTGCTTGTAGCGGGAACCGTAATTTTACTGATTTTCATCCGTTGACACTGGAAGCAGAGGTTTACTGACTTAAAGTCTTATATACTCAAACTCCCTGTATTTAATCTGGTGGTAGTCAAAAAAACACCCACTCCAAAAACCAGTAAGTAGCATCTAAAATCTCTCTTGCACGCTCGCAGTAACCGTAATTACTACAATTCAGGCAATTATAGAGACTTAGGATTTCAGCGATTTTGAACCGTAATTCAAAATACAGTAGCCTACTTTCACTAACATCTTATCATTTTATCAGACTTAATCAAGTTTTTTTACTTCAACTTCTGTTTTCTTTTTTATTTCTAACTTGATCATTTTTCCACAATGAGGACAACGCATGGTGAACGAGGCTTCATCTTTGAATACGGCATTTTTAAAAAGAATATTAGTGCAATAAGGACAATTACACTCAAGTAGTTTTTCTTTTTTCATATGCCATGACTTTCAAGAAAGGTCCTCTATAACCAGCCCAATACTCCGATTAGGCTGGTAGAGAAGACCCTTATTCTTTATCAGTATCGCTCTGATCATTTTCCTGAACGTCAATTGGTGTTTCTGACGAATCCTTTTCCTCACTTTTTTCTCCTTCCTCCTTAGGAATTGGGTCTTGATTACGGAGTTCCTCACTCATAATTTTATTACCCGCCCTCTACGAGAATTTGATTTATTTATCTATCACATAAAAGGCATTAATTAATAATCTCAATAGCTCGGGTTCGACCACATCCCAAACTTCTTGATTCAAAATTGTTTCCTTTCTATCGGAATCCATTTTTGACCAGTCCACATGTGTTTCCTGCCTCCTACATCTTTGATCTTGACTCCGTCAATTGACATGCTTTCAGCTAAGATTGACTTCATATCCACAAAGTTTTCCACAGGCTTACGTTTCTTTTTAATTAATTCTTGTTCTTTATTATTGTTAGTTGGTCTGTGTGATTGATCTGGGATATCCCTCTGACCGATCTGACGTTCACGCTGACCGACCTTATTTGAGTTCGGTCTATTTGACCGTTCTAACTTTAAGAGATAATAAATATTGTAATAACGCCTGCGTCCTTTTTTAATGAGCTTATATTTAATGAGCCGTTGGATACCTCTTTGAACGCTGGAAACACTTGAGCCTATTTGCTTGGCAATATGTCCATGAGAAGGAAAACAGACGCCCTGTTGATTGGCGTGCTTGGCTAGACAGTTATATATCGCAATACCAATTGGTTTAATTTTTGGACCGTATTCGTCAATTACTACCTTACTGATCCAATACCAGTCACCATTCCTTAAATCACGAACTTGTATTTTTAAATCCTCCATAGCAAAAAAATTGATCAAAAATGTGATCGCACCTCATCCCTTTTCTCGACACAGAGACTTAAATGGTCAAGAAAAGGATGGGATGCCATCATGTTTATTTTTTCCTGGCCAACTCTTTATCAATGTTCTCAAATGCTATTTTGACACTATCTCTGGTTATTGGATTTTTAAGATCATTGGCACTGAAGCTCTCGACTATCTTTAACCGCCTTTCGATTAGATCCTCCCGGGTTAACTTTTGAACGTCTTTAGTTAGCTTCTGAGCCTTGTTCTTGTTGTTTGGTTCGTTCCTCATAATTAAGGTGGTCTATATGGTCGATAAGAGTAAAAGCCATCCTTTTAAAGCTAAGATGGACACGCCATAATTCTTGGCGGGTCGGTTCACGCCCCAGAACTTCAACCAGAGAATCTCTGGCCAAATCCATGAGCTTTTGCTCATCACGACTGACTTTAGACATGTGTTAATCTTGAAATAAGATTTGACCTCACACATGATGACCTCACACTTTATTTTTTCTTTATAATTTCTTTATAAATAATTTAAGTATTTTTACTTAACTATCAAGGTAAAAAAATATGCTCTACCCTGCATCCAAGAGCAAGAGCAATTCTTTGAGCAGTTTCAAGACTCGGTTTCTTTTTTCCTGTCTCATAGCGACTGATAACCGTGTTATGCTTAAAACCCAATATCCTGGCCAACTGATATTGAGTGAGTCCTTGTTTGATTCTTATTTCTCTTAGTTTGATGTTGTTTGGAGTTTTACGCATAGAGTTGTCATTAATTAGACCTCTATAGTCATATTAAGTAATTTTACTTAATAAGTCAAATACGGTATTGTGGATAAAGTAATTTTCCTTAATCTTTACATTTTTTCCTTAATATATTACAATGGATATATAAGTGGATAATCCAAATATGACATTAAGTGCATATCTCAAAAATCAACGTGAACTTAAAGAGCTTAAGGTTAAAGATATCGCAGATCGCCTTAAGGTCTCTTCGAGTTATATAAGCCAGCTGGAAAGAGGGGCGTGTTTCCCTTCTAAGAAACAGTTGGTTTCTTTAGCTAAAGCCTATGACGTTAAAGAGGACGAATTAATTAAAAGATGGGCTGAGGCCAAAATAAATAAGGTTGGCATTGACACTGATTATAAATTCGATATCAAAGGCATGGGCAATAATGATGCTGTTAAGGTTGCTCAAAAACTTGAGCAAAGTTTGGACGAATTTAAAAAAATCAATTCAAAAAAACAAACCAAAATGGAAGAAGAATTTTTAGAGGTTCCTGTTCTAAATGGATTACCCGCCAAAGATATCGACAAAAAATGTAGTTTGTCTCAAGAGTCTGTAGCATTACCTCGTATGTTTATCAATGACAGCCACAGAATGTGTGCTATTAGAATACTTAATGATGTAATAGAAGAGATGGGGATAGTTTCTGGGGATATTCTTATAATCGACAGGGATGCAAAAATTCATAATGGCGATATTGTTTTGTTTGAGGCCCCGGAAGGCGTCTCAGTTAGATATTATCAAAAACGCAGAGAACGAATAGAATTTCGACCAGACTCAAAGAAGTTCAAAAAAATGTATAAGCCAATAGATGTCGATATTATTGGCAGGTTAATTTATCATGTTAAAAAATATAATTGATAAATATTTAAAAAATAAAAACGGAAATGGGGCTCTCAATTTTTTTGAGAGCCCCCGCTGTTTTTAATAATAAATGGGTCTATGAATTATTTAATCTACGCAAGGGTCTCAACGACCAAACAAGCGGAACGGGAACTAAGTATTCCTGCTCAGGTAAAGGCTTGTCACAAATTTGCCACCGAACATGGTTGGCATTTCCTCGAGGGTGGAGTTTATGAGGAAAAAGGCGAATCAGCCAGAACCGCTAATCGCCCAAAACTTCAAGAAATGCTACACCGATCAAAAACAGATTCAAAGGTTGATGTTGTTATAATCCACAAATTGGATCGTCTGTGCAGAAATGTGGCCGATTATGGTGCTATTAAAATCATGCTTAAAAAGCACGATGTGAAGATGGTTTCGGCTGTTGAACAATTCGATGAGTCTTTTTCAGGAGAGTTGGTCGAGAATATTATGGCATCTATTGCTCAATGGACTTCTCAGAATATATCTTGGGAAGTTAAAAAGGGATTAAGAGAATCGGCGGAACGTGGACGTTTTCCCGGGGTTGCACCTATTGGATATCTGAATGATAAAAAAAGCAAACTACTCAAGGTTGATGAGGGAAAGGCATCTTATATTAAATTGGCTTTTGAGTTCTACTCTACAGGTAAATATTCTTATGAGTCTTTGGCCGAAGAAATGGCAAAAAGAGGATTAAGGAGTCGCAATAAAAAACTTGTTGGCAGAAAATCAATTGAGCATATACTTAAAAATCCGCTTTATTACGGATTGATAAAAAGACAGGGTGTCACAGCTCAAGCAGACTTTCCGCCACTTATTTCTAAAAAATTATTTGATGATGTTCAAGAAATTATGGCACAGCATAGTCATTATGCAGATCGATCCAGAAAACATCTTTTTCCTCTCTCTGGATTGATTCGTTGTGCTAATTGCGGATCAATGCTTTGTGGCCAAGTTCAAAAAGGACATTTGTATTATGCTTGCAGTCGACGTAAGGATAAAAAATGCAAAGAGAAATATATTAGAAGCGAAGAAGTAGAAAAGGATGTTATGAAGTATTTAGCACACGCAGAATTGCCTCCCAAATTAAAAAAGACTCTTGACGCCTATTTTGAATATTATGCTAAAGAACGTATTGAGCATGAAGACAAAGAACGCAAAAGTATAAAACGTGAGTTATCTAAAGTTCAGCAACAACTTCACAATCTTGTTATAGATCGCTCTAAGAGGATTATTGACTCTGATGCATTCCTTAAGGTGCAGGACGACTTACTGCGTGATAAGGAGTCATTTCAGGACAGATTAGGAGACTTAGAAATCAGATCAGACAAGTTCGTTCAAAAACTAAATGAAATAATGGATTTCACAACCCATGCTGATAAGGTGTATATGCAGAGTGGACTATATCAAAAAAGAACGGTTCTGAAGCTGTGCTTTGATGGCTTTACAGCTAAAAACCAAAAACTGATGCCCATCTGGACACCAGTCTTTAATATCATATTAGACCTTAACAATTCTAAGGTTCAAACATGGAAATCTGGCGGAGGAGGAAGGATTCGAACCTTCGATGGCTTTCGCCATAGCAGTTTTCGAAACTGCCCGATTAAACCACTCTCGCACTCCTCCGTATCTCATAACCTGCTATTCCAAAGGCAACTGCCACGTTTAAAGATTCTTTTTTGCCAAACATTGGCAAAGAAATTATTTTATCTGCTCTTTTTAAAACAGAAGAAGAAATTCCTTTTACTTCATTTCCTATCACTAAAGCCAAAGGAAACTTTGGCTTAAATTTAGTATAAACTATACTATTTCTTGTTTGCTCTAAAGCAACAATAAAGACATTTTCTTTTTTTAATTTATCTATAACTTGCCGGGTTTTTCCGCAATGCTCCCAAGCAATCCATTTTTCCGCGCCAAGCGCAGTTTTGGAAATTTTCTGATGAGGCGGCTGGCCGCAAATTCCGCAAAGAAAAATCTTATCAACTCTTAATGCATCTGCAGTCCTAAAAATAGAACCAATATTCTCCAAACTCCGTATATTATCACAAATCACATAAAAAGGCGACTTTTTCATCTTTATCTAATTCTATCAAAAAACTGGCTTTTCAGCCAGTTCGTGATACTCTGGTTAAACCAGAGCAAGGGATGATTTCTATGCCTTGTTTTTCTAACTCGTCTAAAAATAGATTGATTCCTAAAGAATCGGAAGAGATGTGGCCGGCGATAACTACATTAATGTTGGATTCTTCAGCCTGTTTTTTATGTTCTTCTGAAACATGCATGCCTATAACTGTTCCGATGCCAGCTTGAGCCATTTTTTCGTAAAGCTTCGGAGTACTCTCGGTCCCGCCGGTAATTTCAGTTAAAGCAATTTTCCCGCATCTATTTTCTGGAACCCCGACAAAAATTTTTGGCCCGGCTCCAATTTTCATTGCCTCTTTATATTCGGGAATTTCTTTTAATAAATCCATTAATTCTCCAATTCTTTCCGGGCTTTTTTCTTCTATCAGGTTTTTTAGAAACTTAGCGGCTAAATTGTCGCAAGGAGTATGAGAGTTTATTAAATTTATTTTTAAAAGTTTAGCGGTATCAACGGTTCTTTGATGATTTAACTTATTCACTCCTCTGGCCACTTCATCGATTCTCTCTCGCATTAAACCCTCGGCAATATTGATTGGCACGCCATAGAAATTTAAAACATCGCTTTGCAAATCCATTACATCTGCTAAATGAGCCAACCCCTTGCCAACGGGATGATGCCCAATAATCAAATCAATATCTCCAATTTCTTTTGCCATTAAAACTTCAGCTGGTTCAATATCAACACCAACTAAAACCTTTCTAATATCTTTATCATCAGCAATATGATAAATTCTTGAATCTAAATATGGGTTTTCCAATGCCTCTTTATCAAACTCTTGTTTTTCTTTTTCATCCATTTTCTCGTATTGCTTTCTTTTATTCTCTAAAAACTTTCTAATGCCTTCTTCTCCACGAAAATCTGCCTTAATCCCCATTTGAATTGCTAAATTGTAAATCTCTTTTATTTTCACCCCCACACCAAACGAGTTTATTTCTTAAGATAAATTATATTTTAAGAATTTCACCCTTGGTTTATTATTTTTTACTATCCCCCGCATCATTATCTATTTTTCTGGACGAAGTCCAAAGCTCGTTATGGTGTGAGGGTTCATATAATTTATTGATTAATTTCTCCTGTTCTTTAATATCTAAAACCTGGCTCCGGATACGGGCTTTTTCTTTTCTAATAAATTTGCGCGATGACTTAGATATTTTCTTTTTTACCATAAAATACTTTACATTAAAATGAAATAAAAATCAACCTCGCCTTGGCGGGGATTGATTTTTTAACTAAAAAATTTCTTAAAACTTAAACTTACCAGCTAATTTCCCGATTATTGGAAGAGGATTTTGTTTTCCACCTAGAACGTTCACAATTCCAATAATAGAAAAGACAACCCAAACAACGTATAATATGGGGGCTCCAATCCAACCGAGAATCGGTATCCAGGCAACTAAAGTGGTGGCAATTTCAGCAATAAATAAAACTAATCCTTGTTTTGCGTGAAATTGAACAAAAGGTTTGTCTTTACTGACAAGCAAGGGAATTAAGAAAAGAATACCGAAATAACTAAGAATTGCTATTAAATCTTTGTCTTGCTTCTGAACTGGGGTTTGAGGAGTTTGTCCATTCATCCCGTTAGAAATCATGAACCCTTGTAAAAATTACTGAAAACTTAGTAATTTCTAACGGGATTCATAATTTTAGAAAGTTAATTATTAAAACGAACGACCTTTATACTTTTGTATAATTATATCATACTATTGTTAAAAAAAGAAAAACCTCGCATTAGCGAGGTTATTTTTTATATTTACTTATTTATTTTTCCGGACATTTCATTAAATATTCAAGAACTTCGTCCAAATTAGCCGTAGCTAAAGCAACTACATCATCGTTACCTCCGTAATACATTCTTAGTTCATTGCCCTTAACTACAGCACCGCATGAAAAAACAATCCCATCTCTTCCTCCTTCATAATCTTTCGCGGGTCCAAAAATCCAACCCTCACTACGTCGCTTTACATCAAGACTATCCAGATCTAATAGAACCAAACCAAGACGATAAATGAGCCTTGCTGCTTTTCCTCCTGAACCATGATAAATAATAAGCCAACCTTTTTTGGTTTCAATAGGTGGAGGGCCCAATCCCACTCTGTAATTATCCCAACCCCATGGTCTGGGAAAAAACAATGGTTTATCTTTGCCCCAAAATTTTAAATCTGGTGAAAAGGAAACACAGACATAACTTCCCTGTTTAGAATCCTCTGGCCTATTTATAAGGGCAAAGTGACCATTAATTTTTCTAGGGAATAAGGCAGCGTTTTTGTTATTGGGCTCTAGTGGTTGAGCCACTCGCTCAAAACTAGAAAAAGACGAGGTGTTAAAAAGAGAAATGCCGGGGGGGTTACCTCTATAGTTTGCTCGGAAAGAAGTACAAGCACATATAAATATGTTTTCTTCTTCCAACCAAGTAATTCTTGCGTCCTCTAGCCCTAACCTAAACTCATTAAAGTTTATATTTGCTTCCAGGGTTGGCTTAGAATCAATCTGCCAGTTCGTTTTCCCATCATCACTTTTAGCCAAAGTTAAATGCGAACGATTTGTATTATCTACAACTCGCACTAAAAGTACTGTTTTGCCATTCTCGTCTTCTGCTGCGGCTGAATTAAAAACCTGCTCCGCTGGATAGTGCCACATATCTGGCGTCAAAATCGGATTTTCTTTCTCGCAACGCGTAAAGAGCTCTTTCTCTCTCATTTTTCCACTCCTTGAAATATAGTGTTAAAGAACTATCATATTCACGATATATTCTATTTTACTCATTTTCCCAAAAAAGTCAATATCAGGGAGATTATTGGGAGATTATTGGGAGATTATTGGGAGACCTTATTGGGAGACCGGGTCTCCCAATGCCTTATTCTAAAAACAAATTAGAAAATTTTGCGATTTCTTTTTTGTGTTCTATCCAATCTTTAATAAAATCTTCACATCCTTGCTTTCCGCCTATTATTTTTAATATAAATTCTCTTTTGGTAACAGAAGGAAAATTATTTTTATCAATATAATCGAGATAACTTGACCATTTGTAGTTTTCCAAGAATTCAATAACTTCTTCTGGATTTTTAATTCCTAATTCTTTCCATTTCGGCTCTATTAAAGATATAGGGTTGGTATGGATATAAGTAAAAACAACTTTTAATTGACCTTCATTTTTAATATGAACCGCATGAAACCTATTCTGAAAGACATATCCCTTTCGATTATATTTTCTATTAAAATATCCTCCATAACCAACGCCAACTTTTTGCATAAACTTAGTAATACCATTTTCCTTTATCTGTTTTAATAAAAGATGAACATGATTCGGCATAAAACAGAATGCTAAAACATCTACTAAACATTCACGAGATTGGGAGATCGGGTCTCCCAATATTTTCTCTTTTTTGCGTTGTTGCCGCCTCAGCCATATTTCTACAGGTTTAGTATTGTTAAATTCATAAATAGAAAAAACGCCTCGATAATAATCGTCTACATCTTTAAAAATTAAATTATCATCAATACCTCTCAAAGTAATATGACAAACCTCACCATTTACAAATTGTTGTTTTCTGTACGGCATAATTAAGAAGCTGGTGGGAGACCCGGTCTCCCAATATTTATTTTAGCATAAAAATATCATAAAAATAAAAAAGGCCGAGTTAAATTTCTCGGCCCATAGGACTCCATTATTATTGAGTCCTTATAAATCTCCTTTCTTGATTGCCTCTTTGAAGGCATCAAACTCTTTCGGCGTAAACCCGACTTCGCCCGTCCCGTCAGAAACAATGATTCTTTTCTTATTTCCAGCCCCTTCTGACATTACATTGAGACAGGCGCCCGCTGCACACTCCCACAATGTTTTTCTTTTTTCTGTTTCTTTTCCCATTTTTTATTCCTTTCTTGTTTTTATTTTGTTCCGAAATGAACTAATTAATGAACTACTAATTTATCTATAGCAAATTATTAATAAAAAGTAAAACTATTTTTTGTAAATAAAAATTTTAATCCCTCTGTCAAAGGTATTTAAACTTCTTCTTTCTTTAAAACCAGTACCGACCATTAATAAATTTAGATTCCCTTTTTTTATATAATCTCTAAAATTTTTATAATGCCCTGAGAAAATTTCCTCTAAATGCATTAAAAATTTCCTTAATAATGGGCAATCAATAATGTATTCAATAATAATTAATTCGTTTGTGATTTTTGATAATTTTTCCAGTATCTCAATTTGAGAACCGCTATCAAGAGAATGTAAAGTCATTGATAGTATTGCAATATCATATTTCTTGGTGATAATCTTGCCCAAAAATCTCGCGTCGGCTAACTCAAACTTTAAATTACTTAAATTTGTTTTCAAAATTTTCTTCTGGGTAAATTTTATATTTGATTTAGAAATATCAATCCCCAAGCCATAATTTATTTTTTTAGATAAAAGAAATAACAAACTACCTGTCCCGCAGCCAACATCTATAACAGAAGAATTTTTTGGAATTAGTCTAAATATTTCCTTTCTTATCGGAAGAAGATATTTATCAACAGTAATACTCTTAATTAATGAAGATATCATTTATGTTTTATTTTATATTTTTATATTCTTCTTTAACTATTTCTCTATCATCCCATGGTATCTTTTTGCCGCCCTTGACGCACATCCAGGGCTCTGAACCTTTGCCAGTAATTACTACAACGTCTCCAGAACTAGCTGATTGAACAGCTTTTTTGATTGCTTCTTTTCTATCCAATATTTTCTTAGCTTTTATATTTCCTGCAACTTGATTAATAATTTCCATTGGATTTTCATCATAAGGGTCTTCATTGGTAATTATAATTTCATCACAATGCCGAGCCGCTATTTTGCCTAAAACCGGCCTTTTCCATTTATCTCTTCCTCCTCCGCACGCGCCCAAGACACATATTAGTTTGTAGCTTTTGGTTTGTAGTTTGTAGTTTTTTAAAGTTTTATAAACTTGTTCAAGGGCTTCTGGCGTATGGGCGTAGTCCACCACAACAGTAAATGGTTCTCTAACAATAGTCTCCATCCTGCCGGGAATTCCTTTTATTTTTTCTAAAGCTCTTTTGCAAATTTCCAAAGAAATCCCTTGAGACATTGCAATTTTAGCTGCTGCTATAGCATTATATAAATTAAACTCGCCCAAAAGTTTTAGATCTTTTGGTAAAATCCCAGCGTCATTTATTCCATATTCTATCTTTTTCTCAGCAGGATACTTTAAAAAATGCTCTGCATTTTTATCATCTATATTAATAATATGAATCTTTTTTGTTTGTTGAAAAAGTTTTGCCTTGGCTGCTTGGTACTTTTCAAAACTACCATGTGACTCAATATGCTCCGGGCTTAAATTAGTTAAAACAGCAACATCAAAATCAATAAATTTATGCCGATATTGTTTTATTCCTTCGGAAGTCACTTCTAAAATTACGTACTTACAATCTGCCCTTACTGCCTGTCTTAGAAATCTCTGAATTTTCATTCTTCCGGGCATTGTCATTTTCAATTCATTCTCCCATTCTTTATCTCTAATTTTAAACTTAATAGAAGACATTGAAGCTGTTCTAAGTCCTGCCTCTTGAAAAATATTAGCGCATAACTCCACTACTGTTGACTTCCCGCTAGTCCCAGTCACTCCAATAACTGTTAATTTCTTAGAAGAAAATCCATATAAAAAAGCTCCTATCAATGATAAAAAATAATGATAAAAGCTTAATAAAAAATCGGGTATAATTTTCTTGATTAGATTTTTTAATCTCATCTTCCTAAAACTTTTAGAGCGGCTTTTATTCTTTCCTCTACGTCCTTTATATCTTTAGAAGCTATTGCTAAAGCGTCTTTTGCTTGCTGCCGGGTAAAACCCAAATTAACAAGGCCTTCTTCTGCTTCGTCAATTTTCTTTGTTTTTTTCTCTTTAGAAATATCCTTAATTTTCCCTGTAAGCTCTAAAATAATCGTCATTGCTTTTTTTCTTCCTATCCCTGAAATTTCAGAAAATAATGTTTCATCTTTAGATAAAATTCTTTCTTTAATACTTTCTAAAGATCCTAAAGAAGAAATTTCAAGGGCTGCTTTTGGGCCAACTCCGCGAATATTATCTAAAATCTCAAAGAATTCAAGCTCTTTATAATTTAAAAAACCGTAAAGATCCATTATGTTTTCTTTAACATTTAAAAAACAAAAAACTTTAACAATCTCGCCAATTTCTGGTAATTTAGTTAAGGTTTTTTTAGATAAAAAAACCTTATACCCCACTCCGTTGACGTCTAAAATAATAAACTTGTCTTTTTTTATAATAATTTTGCCGTTTAAATAAGATATCATATTCTCTGCGAATTTACGTTGGATGCCTGCAGATAGACTCCCCGTAGGATTGCTTTTTACGAATATACAAATACTTTATTTATTGTATCATATTTAGATAAAAATCGCATTTTAATTTATTTTTATATGTTCAAACTAGTTTCAAAATTAAAGCCCGAAAGCGATCCCACACGACCCGCCAAAGTTTCTTCGGAAATTTAAGACGGGGGTACGGAACAAGAAGAAAAGGTAAGTCCTAAGTTTTGGGCAATTAAAAATATTAAACTTCTGAAAAAACAAATGAGGGAAGCTGCTCACAACTTAGATTTTGAACGCGTAGTTGAAATCAGTGATTTGATTAAAAATTTTAAAAACCATAAATAAAAAAGGGGCGATCACTCGCCCCCGAAAACTCAAAAGAGTCTTACGCTTTTTGGATGCTTTCGGCAATCCTTTGGAAGTGGAATCCATAAATTTGGAGAGCCACGGCCTCAGAAAACGCTGGGCGATACTTGAAAAATGCCACCGCCAGCGTTTTCCAGTAGTAATAACTAATTGTGAATCTTCCAAAAAGCCCTATGCGCAATATTGAGATGACAAACGCCTTTAAATCTGTTGCAGTATTTTTTTTCTTGATTCTTTTACTCGCATTATATTCCCTCAAGAAAACACAGATACGTTCATAATATTTCCTCGGGGAATAAATTGTTTCCACGATTCTCTTGTATCCTCGTACAAGAGTTTCAAGCGACATTCTTGGCTCAAAATTCGGGCGACAGTCTATGTTATTGCCCGATGATTGCGCCAGCAGTCTATTTTCTTGCCGTAGTTTTTTGCACAATGGAGTTCCCTGCGGTGCCTGGAGTACTCCGACCATGGCAATAACAATTCCTGTTGCCTGAATAAAATTAATCATCAGGGTGTCAAAAGTGTCTGGCGGATCACTGTCAAATCCGACAATAAATCCCGACATCGGAACCAACCCGTGATTCTGAATTATTTTGACACAAGCAACCATGTCGCGATTGACATTCTGTATTTTATTGCATTCAATAAGCGAAGCTTTATTCGACGTCTCTAATCCCAAAAAGACCTTCTTAAAGCCCGCTAAAACCATTGAATCCATAAGAATTGGGTCATCAACAAGAGTTATATCCACTTCTGCGGTAAAATCAAACGGATATCCGCGAAACTGCTGCCACTTAATTAATTCGGCCAGCATTTCTTTTATTTTCTTTTTGTCGCCGATAAAGTTATCATCAGCGACGAAAATAGCTCCTTTAAATCCTGTCTCATAAATTACATCTAGTTCGCGCAGAAATTGTTCCGTGGACTTTGTGCGTGTAATACGACCATTGTTTTTTGCTGTGTTACAGAATGTACACCCGTAAGGGCAACCCCTGCAATACTGCACCAGCAGAGATGCGTAGTCTTTGGGGTTGATTAACTCCCATAAGGGAATCGGAGAAGTGGCAAGATTTGGGAAATTTTTAAACGAGTAGGTTTTTTTTGCTTCCCCTTTTTGTAAATCAGCCAAAAATTCAAGCAATGTGTCTTCTGCTTCTCCTATTAAAAAGTGGCTAACGTCGTCCGAAAATTCGGCACACCCTGTTTCAAGAATCGGCCCGCCAAGAATTACCGGCTTGTGCAAGTTCTTGCAACGTGTGATAACCTCTTTTGCCGAATTTTTTTGGGTTAACATCGCGCCGATAAAAACGTAGTCTGCCCATTTAATATCTTCTTCTACAAGTTTCTGTATGCTTAGATCAACCAACTTTTTTTGCCATAATTTTGGCAACATAGCAGCTACCGTAAGCAGTCCTAACGGAGGGAAAGCTGCTTTTTTACCAACAAACCTCACAACAGAATCCCAAAGCCAGAATGTCTGTAAAAACTGTGGGGAAACCAAGAGTATATTCATAACTATCTCCTATTCTTTTTTTGTTTAGTTAGGCGTTTTCAGTTAAGCGTTTATTTAGATGACAATGTGCAATATTACACTATAACACAAGGCGTAACTATTGCAAAAATAATAATTATGTGATACACTAAATAAATTAAAAACTGAAGGCTAAAAAAGAAAAACGAGAATCAAAAGTTAAAAAACAATTTTTACTTTTTAATTTAGCAAAGCGAATATGCCAATAACAAAATCCGCTAAAAAAGCCCTTCGCCAGAGTGTTAAACGAAGAGATAGAAACCTTGTTTATAAAAAGAAAATGAAAGACCTAATAAAAAAGGTCAGGGGATTAGTTTTAGAGAAAAAAATAGAGGAGGCAAAAAAGCTTTTACCCCAGATATATAAGATATTAGACAAAACAGCTAAGATTGGGGTAATCAAGAAAAATACAGCATCTAGAAAAAAATCAAGAATAACGAAATTAATAAACAAGGACTAAATTTCTGCAATTAATAAATCAAGCGCTATTTCAGGCTGTATCCGTCCGGTTTTAATATCGAGATCTTTCTTAAAGATTTTCTGATAGATTTTTTTTAATTCTTGGAAAGTAAACTTCTGGGATTGATAATAACTTTTTTTAACAACAAAAGGATGAAGACCGCTTCTTTTCAAAATAATATTGTATGGTATCTGTTTTTCAATGAGGTCTTTAACCGCTAAAAGATTCCTGAATTGATAATTTATCATTGAAAGAAGATATAAAGGAGAATCACCCTTTTCTAAATGTTTATGAAGCAGGTTTAAGGCCTGCTTTTTATTTTTATCAGCTATAGCGTCAATGGTTTTAAATATGTCTGTTTCAATTTTTGACCTTACTAAAAGTTTAATATCTTCTGTTCTAACTGTTTTATTATTCTTAAAACTCGCCAGTTTTTTTATTTCATTGCTCATTTGCCAAAGGTCATTGCCAATATATTCAATAAGTTTTTCTAAAACCTCTGAATCTATCTTTGTTTCGTATTTATCAAATTCTTTTTTAATCCAAGTTTTTAATCTTTGACTTGTAAGGAACTTAAATTCTTGGGACTTGGCATTTTTTTTAAGAAATTTAAATAAAGAGTTGTTTTTATTAAAGTCGCCTTTTTGATAAATTAAAATTATATCTTCTGAAATTAAAAATTCTTTTTTACTTTGATAAAACTTTTCTTTAAAATCAGGATTTGCAAAAACATTAGTTACAACTGCCAACTTTTTTTCTTTGAACATTGATGTTTGTCTAATTCCATCTTTAAAATTAGTAAAATCATCAAAATATTTCAAATTCAACCCACTCTTGTGAATTTTCTTATACCTTTCAATTATCTCTTTCAGTTTCTCCTTCATCCTATATGTATCTTCGCCATAAAGAAAAATAATCATTGATTAGTTTATAGTTTATAATTTGTAGTTTGTAGTTTGACTGTTATTATTTTACTAAATTATAAAATAATTTCAATTTATAAATAAAAAAGGGGAATAAGATCCCCTTATTAAATCTCCTTATTCCTCTTCCTTACTACTCTTAAAAGCTCCAGCAGTATAATATCTTTTCTCTTTTTTCCTCCGATTATTTTTCCTTCAACTATTTTCTCGCCCATCATAGTTAAATCAATCTGAACTTCTCTTGTGGTCATTCCTAATTCTCTGGCGATTTGTTTATCAAACATACCCCGACAAAGGCACTGAAGCACGCCTATTAATCTTTGGCTTAGATTAAATTTTTTAGCTAACCAGCTTAATTCTTCTGAATTAAAAATATCGTCTCTTTTCCTTATCGCCCTTACAATCATTAAAAATATGCTAAATTTGTCTCCATCTTTAAAGTTCCGAGCTATTAACTTCCAGTGAGCTCGAACTGTATGTCGGCTAATTTTTAACATCTCAGCGATTTGCTCGTCAAATACAGAACCAGAAGCATAACATTGGATTATATCTCTCTGCCGCGGAGTAAGCTTAATCCTTGGTTCTTCCATCATTCTACTTAATTCTTTTTTGGTAAAAATACATTCGTTTTCAGACATTTTTATTTCTCCTTTACAATCCATATTTCCGAGCTAAAGAACTAATGTCGCAGATTAGCATACCCTCAGAAAAAATCAATTATTACGGATTTTCTTATTCTAAAAATAAAAGTTGAGGCCCGTCCTCGGAAATTTAACATCTGTCCAAACACCAACAAAGATCCTTTATAGGACCTTTGTTTTCAAAGCTCTTGTTGTTGTTTCAACCTCTGGAAGCTCGGGCATATTACTTCAAAACTGCTCCAATCTTCTCAATGATTTCAGCTGGAGTAAAGTGGGCTTTAATCAAATAACCTGCCGCCCCCATTTTCAGCCCTTTTTCTATGTCATCTTTCTGTCCAAGGTTTGACAGAATAATTACGGGGACCTGAGCCGTATTCTGGTCTTTTTTCGTTCTTGCTAAAACCTCAAAACCATCTATTCCCGGCAAAATAAGGTCAAGTAAAACCAAATCAGGTTTTTCATCTTTAATACTTTTTATTCCTTTTTCTCCGTCTACTGCTTCAACAATATCATAACCTTCTTTTAGAAGTTTTTGACTAATGAGTTCCCGAAGAAATTTATCGTCTTCAATTATTAAAATTTTTTTAGCCATATCCTTATTTTATATCACTTATAAAATAAACGCAAACTGTTAACCCCATTAGAAACACTCAGTATAAGTAATTCTATTATAATTATAATATATCTTTTGGTTTTATAAAATCCTGTTTTATCCACAGGTTTCTAACGGGGTTAATAAAATCTTCCAGTGATAAACTCGGCAAAGCTTTCTTTCACTGGAACAGTAAAATAGAAGATTGAACCTTTATCTTTTTCAGATTCAAACCAAATTCTTCCTCCATGAGCCTCAATAATATTTTTTGCTATATAAAGTCCAAGCCCTGTGCCTTCAGTGTCTACTTTCATTATATTAGTGCCTCGAAAGAATTTAGTAAATACTTTCATTTGCTGGTCTCTAGGAATTCCCATCCCGGTATCCTGAATTTTAACTTCTATTTCTTTTTTATTATACTTAAGAGAAATTGAAACCTTGTCGCCAGAAAAAACATATTTAAGAGCGTTATTAAAAATATTTTCAATAGCAATTTTCATTTTCTCAACATCTAACATAACTTTAGGTAATTTGTCCTTTGGTTTTTTAAATTCCAGTTTGATTTTCTTTTCTTCTATTAAATTTCTATTCTCATTTATTATAAATTGAATAATATCTTCAATATTTGAAAGAACTATTTTAGAAAGAAACTTTCCCTCTTCAATCTGAGCTAAGTTCAAAAGGTCTCTGACCAGCCTAATTACCTTATCATTTGTCTTATATATTCTTTCAACAATCTTTCTTTGTTCTTTGTTTAATTCTCCCAGATCTCCATCCAACAACATTTGAAGAGACCATTTTACCGCTGAAGTGGGGGTGCGCAATTGATGAGCCGCCAAAGTAACAAACTCGCTTTTCATTTTTTCTACTATCTTTTCTCGGCTAACATTATGCAGAATCACTAAAGTGCCGGATTTTTCTCCGTTAATTATCATTGAGGTGCTTGTTACTTCTAAGATAAAGTTTTCTCTAATCTGAAGTTCTCTTCTAAAAAACTCTTTTGTTCTTCCTGTTAAAAGAGAAACTAATGGCCCGAAATGAGGAAAACGGTTTAGTTCTAAAGTTGATTTGCCTAATATTTTTTCCTTTCTAATTTGAAAAAATTCTTCAGCTTGAAGATTAACTAAAATAAGTTTATTGTTTTTATCAAAAACCAAGAGTCCATCAGAAAGATAGTTAGCGATTGTTATATCGCTCCTAAAAAATACATTATTGTTATTGTTTTTTTTCTTCCAAAACATTGTTTGATAAACGATCAATTAAAGTTTGAAATTCATAATTCTTAAAAAGGCGAATCACTCTATCTTTATTATAACCTGGCCAACGGCATCTTTCCAAATCAAATTCAATCGGCACATTCTGATTTATCTCAGCTAACATCTTGGAAATAAAGGCTTGTTCTCTATAATCGTAAAGTTTTTTTCTTAAAGATTCTTTCACCTTTTTAGCTTTTTCGCTATTTTGTTCCAACTCTTTGTAAAGATTTTCCAAAGTTCTAAACTCTTTAATCAAATAAATAGCTGTTTTCTCGCCAATTCCTGAAACTCCAGGAATATTATCTGATGGATCACCCCTCAACCCCTTATAATCAATCAGCTCTTGAGGGCCCAATCCATCATATTTTTCCTTAACCTTTTCTTTATCATACAAAACAGTATCTTTGAGTCCTTTTCTTAAAGCATAAACTTGGGTATTTTTATCAACAAGCTGCAAAGCGTCTAAATCACCGGTTAAAATAATTGTTTCAATCTCAGGAAGAACCTGCTTTTTAGGGGCTGCCTTGGAAATAGTTCCAATAAGGTCATCTGCTTCAAATCCTTGTTTTTCAAAAATCTGAATATTAAAACTTTTTAAAATTTCTTTTATCTTAGGAATTTGCTCATAAAGTTCTTGCGGGGCTTTTTTCCGAGTAGCTTTATAAAGTTTGTATTTCTCATGGCGGAAAGTAGGAGCAGGAAAGTCAAAAACAGCAACAACAAAATCTGGCTGAAATTCTTTAATAGCTTTAAAAAAAACCAATAAAAATCCATAAATAGCGTTAACTAGCTCCCCTTTTTTAGTAGTTAAAGACGGCAAAGCATGAAATGCTCGATGAATCACCGCATTGCTATCAATAACAATTAATCTTTTCTTATTTTCTTTTTTCTCTTCTGTCATATATATTCATTTTAACATAAAATTTCCAATTCCCCTTGTTTTTGTCCTTGCATGGTCAATTTTGAAAAAAGTTAGAACTCACTATCAACAAAATCCAAATGATGATTTTTGAACGGCTCTGAAAAAGCGCTTAATAAATGGCAGCCAAAATTTAATAATGTGAGCACTTTTTCAGAGCCGTGGTCTACCTACGGTAGACAGCCAGCAGGCAAAAAATTTCCTCCCCCAGACCCCCTCCATTTTTTGCCTGTTGTTAGCCCTGCCTGCGTTTTTTGAACTTCGGCAAGGCAAGCGAGCCGAAAAATTTTTGGTGAAAAATAGATCTGACTCTATTTTTCACTCACAAACAAAAAAAATAAGGGTGTTTTATTTCTTCGTCCACTTTGAGCAATTTTTTGGATAAAGTGTTCTTTCTCTTTTTGGTTTATTAAAATAAGCCGTCCATACACTTTGAGTTTCCTGATATATTTTACAAGGAATTTTATCGGTATCGCTAATTTCATCTAGTTGCCATAGATCATCCTCATAATCCTTTACTTTTTTATGATGTTTGCATGTTTTACACCACTCAATTTTTTTAGTATCAACATAGGTACCTTTTCTTTTTGCTTCCCTTTTTAAAGATTGATTTTTTATCGTTTCAGCAAGAATAGCGATACCGATCGATACCACCACTCCCGTAAGGCTTATTTTCCAATTTAAAAACAAAAAAGATATAAGACTAAATAAAAAAAGTGGTATGCTTAAAAGAAAGAATTTGACGCAAGTTTTACGAATAGCTGTTTCTTTTTGCCACTCTGGATTATTCCACGAACGTTCAAAGGTTTTTTTTAAGCGTTCTGCAGTAAACAAGTCTAAACCACTTGTTTTTATCCCTTTTTTAATTATAGGATGCCAAAATCCTTTGTGTTCTTCATTCCATTCATAACCACATTCCAAAATAGCGTCTATTAATTCCTCAACATCTTTTTTGTTTTTATTTTCTAAATATGGATTTAGTTTTATTAATTCTTCGTATGTTGGTTTCATAATTAAATGGTTAGAAATAAAATGTCCTTTATTTTTTTTAACCGAAAAATTTTTGATATAATCTAATTTGTCGATAAATACATAATTCCGGTTTTTATCTCCTCTGATTATCTTCCAATTGTTCTTCCTGTGTATCCATTAAAAGCACTTCTCCACATTTTGGACACTCATCTACATCAATGGTTACCTCGTACCATTTTTGGCATTCGGAACAATATCTTTTAACTTTTAATTCTCCATTTTTGACTTTCATAATACTAAATACTTTTGAGGGTAGCGTTTTATTTTTTGGATTCGAATAATGAAGTAAATTATTTTTTAGCATCAACATCAATCCTCAAAACTCCTCGGTTTTTGGTTCCTATATATAAAACATCCTTAAGTTCTGGGTCGGATACAAAGACGCCCGACAGAAAAACGGAAAGAGGGAGGTCAGTCATTAAAGCGTTGTTGACTATTTCTTCAGGCAAAGAATTCTCAGAAATTTTCCAACTCTTACCAGAATCTATGGGAGCAGTAGTTATGCTTCTGACTAAATAATAATCTCTTCCAATGCGACTAAATCCAGTAATATAAGCACCGGAGCCTGAGAAATACTTTGTAATAAACACTTCGGGTACTTTCTCCCCCTTAGAAAGTTCTTCCCAAGTGTTTCCATAATCTCTACTTTTTAGAAAAATCTTCCCGTTCTCGGTTTTGATAGAGGCGTAAATATATTTAATACCTTCTTTTGTATACCATTCAGCTGGTTTTAAATCTAAAATTGATATATTCTCACCGGAATCATTAAAATTAAACTGTTGCCAGCTTTCTCCTCTGTTTTTGCTTATATAAAATCTATGTGCAGTTGCTTCTCCCAATATAATTCCTTCATATTCATCTAAAACAAAAATTTTCTCCAAACCGCCTACTGGACTATCAAATGAATAGTTACGAAAATATGGAGACGAAAACCAATCTTGACATAATCCTTCCTCACACAAGTAATCAATCTCTAAATCGCATCCTCTTAAAAACTTGTGATTAGCCACATAAACTTTGTCATAAACCTGCCAAACTTTTCCTTCTTTTATTTCTTCGGGCGGTATTTCCCCATAAGTTAACGCATATACAGCAGTTTCCCAACTTACCGGCTCAGCATCAGATATAAAAAAATCTTTTATAGTTGGGAAAATAATCTTTTCTCCATTTTGAACACAAGAAAGCGGTATAATATGTTTCCATTCAATTCCATCATTTTCACTTCTAAATAATACACCAGCGGTTAATAAATAAATAATTTTGTTACTTTCTATATCTTCTACGTGTTGTAATTTTTTTATCTTATTAAAAGACCCTAAGCCTTCATTTATTGGAAACCAATTGTCTCCACGGTCTATACTTTTAAATACGCCTCCTTCAGTTCCGATATATAAAACAGAGGGATAAGAAGCAATTAGCGAATTAACGGAAAGGTTGTTTAATCCCTTATTGATAGGGGTTACGGTAATTGTATACTGTTCCTGTTTGTAGGGGTTGAAAAGCCAAAATCCTAAAATTATCAGTAAAATGACTCCTGTCAATATTAAAATTTTAACTATTTGTTTTTTCATAGATTTATTTAGTTTTATATTTTAATAAACGCAAATTTCTGGTTCTATTTTTAATTCCTTCCTAATCCAATCTTTAACATTATATATGTTTCCTATCTCATCAATTAGCCCGTTTTCTTTAGCATCTTGACCAAGCATACTAGAACCATCAGCCAATTTTTCAACTTTTTCGATATCTAACTCTCTATTTTCAGCTACTATCTTTACAAAAGCATCATGTAATATTTTTACATCTCTCATAAGCAACTCCTTTTCTTCAAATGTTAATTCTTTATCTGGATCTCCTGTATTTTTGAACTTGCCTGAAGATAATTGTTGATAAGTTATCCCTTCTTTCTTGTTTTGTTGAGAATAGTCTAAATAAGACATTGTAATTCCGATACCACCTATATCTGACATTGTGCTGGCATATATTTTATCGGCTCCCGTGGCCACCAAATAGGCGCCAGAGACAGCAGCTTCTCTTATAACTGCTATAGTTGGTTTCGTCATTCTATTTAGAGCATTCATTATTTCTTCTGAAGCTACGGGATATCCTCCATAAGAGTCTATTTCTATAATTACGGCCTTTATATTGTCGTTCTCTTCTATTTCATCAATATATGCAATTACTTTTTCCGAGGATATTAAATCCAGAGGTATTAAATCTGCTTCTTCTGTGTAAAATGATTCTGTTAAATAAGTAACTATATCTCCGTGAATATTTATTAATGCTACATTGCTATTCTCTGGACACAAAATTTGTTCATCTAAAAAGCCTTCTTCATATAAAAAATCGTATTCATCTGTAAAATAGAAAGTGTACTCATCAAACCAAAACATTGCTATAGTTAAAGTTATACTAAGGAAGAAGATAATTTTGATAATTGTTTTAATTTTTTCTTTCATAAAGTTATTTTGTAAAGTTATTTGATTAAATCATCTACCTTTATTCCAAGAATCCTTGATATTTTTTTTAAAGTATCAAGGGTTGGATTTTTATTCTTCCCTGCTTCAATTTTAATAATAGTGTTATTAGCAACATCTGCTAATCTTGCTAATTTTTCTTGGGAAAGATTTTTCTTTTCTCTTAACCTTCTTAAATTTTTTCCAAGTATTGACATACCTTTATTGAAGTAGTAGAATTAAAGTAGTAGTGAATTTCTTTTCTATTACTCTAATAATAAATCAATTCTTTATAAAAATCAAGGGAGATATAATAATCCTCTGTTGCGCGCGCACGGGCAGGGCGGGGCAAGCGCAACACCTTCACCAAAAATTTTTCGGCTCGCTTGCCTTGCCGAAGTTCAAAAAA